>NFYZ01001438.1_pt1 | contig 40525 bp, 56 predicted proteins | sample 1092561 | NCBI WGS metagenome assembly NFYZ01 (sample SAMN03609887, study PRJNA323583) | gut metagenome | isolation source: feces | host: Rattus norvegicus | place: Malaysia | collected 2013 | reverse complement strand
AATCACACCCTCCATTTTTATTATAATTATTCACTTAAATTTGTTACTTTTTAATATTATTTACTATTTATATATAGGTAATTCACCTAATGAATTAGCCAAACAACGGAATTATGACATATAAGACGTATAACATCGAACTGATAATGAGCGACACGACACGCAGCCATTGGATGAACCTCTTGGCTCAGACAAGGGATGCATTCAACATGTGCGCACACCTCGTCACGTCGAATGACATACGTCTGCAACTCGTACCCGTACACCAAACGTGCTACGACACGTTACGAAAACAATTCCCCGACATCCCTTCGCAAGGGATAATAAGAGTACAGAAAAACGTACTCGCAATGCTACGGGCAATCAAGGCGAATAAACACGACTCCGTGCCATCGAAAAAATCACTTTCCTTGCAGTTGGACAAACGACTGTACAGCAACCTCACGAAAGAAGGAATCTCGCTTTCCAACGGCAAACGTGGACATCGTGAGAAATGCACATTCAGACTCTATGACAAGGTACGTGAGCTGTTCGACAACTGCACGACCGCCGACCCGACGATTTTCGCAAGGGACGGAAGACTGTTCCTCGCCGTGCCGTTCGAAATCCCATCGTTGCCCTGCAACGACGACAATTCCATTGGTGTAGACCTTGGAATGAAACGGCTATTCGTCACTTCCGAGGGGAAATCCTTCATCGACAAGGCATACCTCAAACGGAGGAGGAAACTGCGTTATCTCAAGCGTTGTCTCCAATCCAAAGGCACACGTTCGGCGAAACGCCACCTCCACAAGGTAAGAAGAAAGGAACGCAACCTGACGAAAGATATGGTCGAGAGGGCGACCGACACACTGCTTGGCAGTACGAAGGCGAGCGTCCTCGTCTTGGAAGACCTGACGAAGATAAAGGGTCGTACCTCAAGAACTTCTGATGGTTTCAAGAGGACAAGGCATAACAATGCGATGTCACAAGTTCCGTTTTATGAATTCAAAGAACGCTTAACCACGAAGGCAACGCTTGTCGGCAGACGAGTGGAATCAGTTTCTCCCGCATATACAAGTCAGACTGACAGTAGGACGGGCAAACGTGACGGTAAACGTCATGGTTGTCGTTATTACTGTTCGGACGGTATCGTGTTCGATGCCGATTGGAATGCGGCGGTTAATATCGCCAAACGAGGCAAACACCCGTTTTCGAGCAGCGAGCTGCCCCTAAGCGGCAGGGTGTCGTCAATCACCCAATCGTCCGTAGTCCATTGACTTCGTGACAAGCCCACAAGTCTTCAGCTTGTGGGTAATTGACTAATTAATCTATATATAATTTATTTATCGCCCGTAAATTTTACGGGTTCATAACATTCACAAAATGCGTGACCATCATTCGGAAGCCTTGTTATCGTATTCTCAGGACTATCGCCGAAATTAATGTAACAGACATAACCTAAAGGTATCATTCTTGAAAGTACGATATAACGATGACGGCAATTGCAGCAACATTCTTCATTATATATTTCGTCACCTCTTTTCTCGATACAAGGCTTAAAATTGGTATTTCTTATCAACATTGCAAATATACTACTTTTATTTCTTAATGGTATTCTTTGCTTGATAATAAACGATTGATAATTTATCGATGTCAAGATTATCCACAGCTTCCTCGATAGAAATATCCATATTATTGTTTGCCCATACTCTCTTGAAGAATCTTATCTGTTCATCCGTCAACTGATGTAACATTTCAATAAGTCCATTCCTATATTTCTCGACCTCATTCACTTTCATATTATTAGTCTTTTTAAAAGTCGTTACAAAATATGCCATTGTCGCCATTGCAAGTTTATATTTATCGTAATCAAATACGACTTCGTTCTTTACCTGTTTATATTCCTCTTTTTTATCGGTAACAATATTAGCGTTTCTAAAATAATCCTTAGATTGATGGAATTCGTAACCGTTGACCCTAAACAAGTAATAATTACCGTTGTCGACTATCTCATCAACCAGATTGAATTCAAACAGACTCTTTATTACATTATGTTTTAAAGTATAGAAACGATTACGATGACGATTAGTGCAATGTATCCTATCTTTTACCATCTTGTTGGCGAGGCTCATCAATGATAACATATCATCATCGATATCTATTACGATATCCCTATGCTTCTTGACAAAGTCATTTATCAATATCTTGTTACCATTAAGCAGACCGTCACATATGGAATTATTAAACGTATTATCATAATGAATACTTAACTCCTTTATAACGACGCTATAACCATAACGTTTCAGTAAATCATTAATGTTAATCTTAAAAGTCATATGATATTTCTTTATGTTTCTACTATTACTAACTTTATTACTGATGCAAAGATAATAATAAAAGATGAAATATCCAAACTTTACAAGTTAAAGAAAATTAATAAGGCATTTTAAACGCAAGCATAAGATGTTGTAGGATTAACGCAATAAGTTTCCATCTTGTTTAATGTTAATTTGTTCTGTCTTTATGTCATATGTCGTTGAAGGATTACCATCGAAACGTACTCCGTGTTCGCCAATAATAGTATATTTTTCGTTGTCGACAACATTTATCAAACGATATAACATCGCCCTTATATCCGAGGTACTGACAGCACATCTATTAAGATATTGTCTCAGCAATGGATATTTGGATGATATTTCATTCTTGGTATATAATTCCTCGCCATCCGTAAACAATGACAATGTCTGCCCTATTTGAAATGCCATCGTCTTGAATATTTCCATCGCAGGATTTTTACCTACGACATCGTTTACATTTATCGTTTCCAATTGCCCTACCGTTGCCATAAGCGACTTTCTTCTATCGTCCCAATTACCATTAAGGCCTCGCTTGATAATCGCTCTTATTTCAGTCCTGGATAATTGTGAGGTAATGCATCGAGTTGACCTGACTAACTTAAGGTATCTATCTCTTTTTACCTTATCAGTAATGATTAGAGGAAAATCCTGCTTATGCAGATAATATGTAATCAATAAACTGTTATTTAATTCATCTACAGTACCTTTATAGCAATATGAAATTGTACCATTTTCGACACACATTATATTGGCATTTTCAGTTTTCTTGCTATCACAAAATGACTTTGCTTCACTAAAATCCGGAATATGGTCAAATACATATACCGTGTCTATATCGACGCTGTTAGATGAGCCGTGTATATATCTAATCATTCTATCTATATTTATCTAATAATACATATCCGATTATAAAAGTCATAATCAAATTTACGATGATAACGGTTATCAATATCGCCATCATTTGTCCGTCCGAAAGAGCTACATCATCTTCGATATACTCAAAATCTTTAAACTCTTTTCTTTTCCACAATTTGATATTTTTCTGTATCCATTGTGAGTAATCCTTAATTAGGAATTTCGGCTTCTGTAACATTTCATCACGACAGCGAAGTAACATAGTTTCATCGTCCATCCATGTAAAACCATTTATCCATTTAAGTTCATTCGTCTTCCCTTCGATACCTACGCAAATAATAAATTCATTTTTATTACCACCCTGCCAATAACATCTTTGATCTTCCACGATTGTAGGCGGTTTATCAGCGTATATCAACACAAACGTTCTGAATTGTTTCGATTTCCCGTAAATAGCATTCAAATATTGTAATTCCTTGACATCATGTCTATTGATATACTTGGTATCTCCTATTATAGGATTCTGTTCATTACCATTAATCTCAGGATAATCATATAATCCTAATTCTTTTGCCTCGTCTTGGTCTATATCACGTAATTTAAATTGCGACTGAGAATTTGCGACATAATTTATATACGGATACGATCGGGTATAAGTTTCAATCGTCTCTTTTCTCTTATCCCACACATAATCTTGTGCATCACCATCGATCGTATAGTAATGACGGTGCATATCAACAAATATACTAGGGACTTTCCATTTGTTTTTGATTCTTGTCCATTCATCCTCATTAAGATAAATTTCAGAACCGTCATTATCATATGCAATCCATCTTTCTGGATGTTCGTCGACATAGGAACAGTCATATTCCTCTTCCTTATATATTGCCTCACCATCCGGAGTCTCGCCGGTTTTAACCCTTCTCGTACAAGTTCTGTGAATGTATTCATTCCACTTATCAGTATGACGTAATTTGGTATAATAGTAACTAAGATATTCAGTATCCGAACTATTACAGGACTTCATTGTACATGACATTGTCGCAATTAATAGCAACGTAACCAAGGTAGGAATCGAGAAAAACATTACCGTATACATTCCTTCCTCTTTATACTTGGTATCAAAGAATTTCTTTCCCTTGACAGCACGACAAATAATTACCAATAACACAGTCAAGAGAATCGGTATAAGGATAAAATAATATTCCATAATTAACAATTATAATTTCTATTCAATACATTAATTATTTCGTCTATTTCATTAGAAGCAGCGGGTAATACGGCTTTCAATCCTTTAATCTTATTAAGGGCTTCTTGCTTGGTCATACCATTACCACTATCAGATGCATCACACGATGGAATAATGTCATCTTCACGTTCTCTCCATCCGTTTTCAGTATATCCTCTTAGATTTGAAAGGATTGCGAAATCTTTATACTCAACGTAAGTACTTACACTATTAGTATGTAAAGGTTGCATATTTTCGAATGGCTGTAAACCATTTATGTTTACAACTACATTATGATATATCCATTCAGTCAAATTACCGTGACGGTCTCGATGTCTTTCAGAACTAAGATAGATGACATCTTTACCATCCCTTGTTTTAAACTTATCACCGAAAACAGCATTTTTAAAAATTCCATTAGTCATAATTTTAATATATGTTTAACCTTATTTATATCTTTTTCAGTTATTCCCGTTCGATTATCTATTTTAATAAAATGACATTCTTGAAACCTAAGCATATCGGTATCATCATCAACAATACAATATAAGACATTGGTAAAGTTCTTGTTACTAAAATACTTCCGATCATAAAATTTATCATAATTACGTAAATTAAAATGTCTTATATTATCATAGAAAACGTTTATTTCCTCGCCCCGCATTAAATTCTCAGAATGATACTTAGGGGTTATGCCGACAATGTATTTATTCAAACATTTTAAATCCTTATACTCTTCGAATGACTTAATGGTGGCAGACAACGAAATGTCTCTCCAAGATGAGGATATGACTATTCTTACGTCATACTCATCACACAGCCTCTTGATAAGATTTACCGCATTCCGATCAACAAATATATCTCCTCCTTCAACAAGATATTGTTTACCATCATCGGTATAACACCATTTAGTGTATTCTTCAGAATTTAAAACACCGTCGATATCTAAAAATAATATTCTAATATCTTGCATTGCCGCCTCGCATTCTTGTATTACGTCCTTATCTATTAATTTTCGAATTGATGAAGGGATATTACGGCTCTTTATTTTGGCAAGTTCTTCTTTTAAGTTCATTACTATATTTTCTTTGTTAAATAACAATATTCTTTGTCCTCTCTTGTATCCTCGTAGCCGATTGATTCGTATAAATCCTTAAGCCATCGAGGACTTGTTCTTCGTACCCTTAACGAAATACTTTGGCAACCGAATTCTCTTGCCTTCTTTTCAGCGAATACCATAAGATAATTCGCATTACCAAGTCTTCTATTTACCTCAGCGACATACAAACTATAGAGAAAGGCATCTTCTTGATTATCATCATAAATCACTAATTGAACAGAACTATCACTTCGTTCATCAAAAATGATAATGTTTTTATGACCTTCCCACTTTTGCACATGTGTTATCATTTTCTTTATCCTTCTTAATGATCTTTTGTAGAATTATCGAAGAGAAAAATATCAAGGTAAAGCATCCTAACTTGATATCTTATTCTTTCTTTTCTTTTAGTCTTTCTATCAACATATCGGTGAATTCCATCGTATCTTTAATAGCATCGGCTTTATGGTATACAAACGCACTATAATTTTTTACCCACTTCGACACCACTGACGGTAACACTGATTTAGCGATTTCATATCGACGTTGTTCCCAGTCCACACCATCGACAAAGTCCTTATTCCATTGTGCCTGATATTCTTTAATATTATCTTCTTCACTTTTATTGGAATCAATTATAAAATCATTGAATTCCCCTACGACTCTTTCACCAATCTCATATGATTTGGCTTTCACTATTCTGACAGCTTCATTGAGATTTGTATTTAAATTAAAATCAATACTTTTCATTGTCGACGACTATTTCTCCTTTTGTTTATATCATTCAATCTTGTTATGACCCCACGAATATATTCATCTCCTATCGTACCGATAACTTCATCGCTAATTTCTTTACCATTATTTGCGTCTTCAAAAATCCGTTGAATTATCCGTGATGACAATCCACCCATTAAGCTTTCAGTTTCATATCGACCCAATATCTCAATCACATTTCCTCCAAATGTTAGTTCACTGTCTGCATCTTTTTCATCACCATCAGTAATATCGTTGAATATTAAAACGTTTTCATCTATAGCGTCACTTAATATGAAGACACTATTAGTTATTACAATGAACAATACGTCATTCGGGTTTATCTTACCTATGCTATCTTTGATAATACACAAATAATCATTGATTATAGTTCTTTGTTCTTCGATCGATAACATTGTCTCAGGCAATTCGATCACGAAATTAAGTTGTCCTCCATTATTACAACGTTTTACAATATAAGGCATTAAATTTCTAAAATCTGACAATTTTTCTTCATAATATTTCAATGATGCCGGGATTCTTACAATGTGATTTTCTAATGAAGGTGGTTCCAAAAATACTAAACTTTTTGAAATTTCCATTATTTTTTTCAAATTATTCCCGGACAATATTTGCATCGAAAAATTGAAGGGTAAATTGAGATAATATCTATAGATATAATCAGGGGCATTAGTTCCGAACTTACGCCCCTCGATTTCAGTTAATTTCACCATTGTTATTTACTTTTTATCATTAAATACACTTACGTCATCATCCAAACGAGTATTCATCACATTCTTGCTACGTGAAGAAGAAATCACCTCATACTCAAGTCGTGGGCAACTTCCCAAGAACCACTTTGATGGAATTACATCGAGCATATTATTATGGATACGTTGGATATCAACCGCCTTGGTCTGCGCATTAAGGAAACGATGACGTTCTACCTCAATTGTTGTTGCCAACTTGTCATAAAGACGAATATCGAAATTAGGGTTTGCCTCCTTAATCCAATTCATAAGTGTACCGTCATTCTTGTCATAACGCTTATCCATGATCTGAACATAGATATCCTTGAATGACTCTTGATATTTGTCAGATACCTCTGCGGTCTGCTGAATTGTCTTCCACATATTGTCGTATACCATTTCAATCTTTTGCTGCTCGGCATCAAATTGATTACGGAGACGTACTTCTTGGTTTGTAATACTGATGTACTGTGTGAAAATAATAATCACGAACAGAACTACGGCACAAACGCCACTAATTGTAAAAATTGTCTTACTTTTCATAAAAATTTTAAATAAATTTATTAATACTAATTGTTTCCTTTTCTGGATAAATGTCAATATCATATGACTTTTGGCTCGAAGGAATCCTATTCACTATAACGCTATCATTCACACGTTCACAGTCGTATGCTATATCATATACTTGGGTCTGACATGGAGGAATAGATAGGCTTCTCTGTACCGTGATTACGATATTATTCACTTCCTTCATACTATGAACATATCGAATGAATTTTACCTTATCGATACCTTTTATATTGAAATTCATCGGGTCATCGATGAATATCGTATCTATCTTTTTATTCCCTTTTTCAATATAAGATGATTTTAATTCCTCGATAATCTTTATGATATCTTCAGCCTTTGGGAAAAGGTTACTAATCGGTTTAAGTTGATTAAATGACAATACATATTCGTTAAGTGCATCAACATTGTAATATGTCTTAAGTAATCTATGCATCAGATGCCTTCTTTCTTCTGTAACTACGATACAATAACGACCTTTGTCAATCGTCTTCAATATCTTATCAGCAAAGACTAACGATTTACCTTGACCCGCTTTGCCATAAATTTCAATTAAATTTGCCATAAATTTCAATTAAATTTGCTATTTACTAACTATTATATATTAAACAATAGCAAAGGTATAAAGAAAAAACGGAAACTCCAAAGAATTTCCGTTAATAAATGCTAATTAATACATTCTGTATCAAGTTTTACCCCTCTGTCCATATCGAGAAGGCAAAATTTCACCCCATCTATATATTCAGTATTATGTTTATGAAAATGTCCATAGCACCATTTTGATAATTCAAAACCATTTTCTTTAAGATAAGAGTATATTTTATCGAATACTTTTCTCTCATTATCAAGGTCTTCTGAAAGGCTTTTATCCTGTGTTAGCCAATAACCCAATCCCTCTTTTGTCTGAGGATAACAAAACGATGGGGCAGTATGGCTGCATACAATATCAATAGGACAAACGGTCTTATCTATCATTTTTAGTCTTTCTTCATCGTAATATGGAGCTTCATCATCCCAATACAATCTTTTTATCTTCCTATATGCCTCTTCTTCACTACACAAACTGAATGCCATTTTCTTAAGAACTTGTTGCCTTTCTACTGAGAGACGATAATTCCTATCTATCGATGTCGCTCCTCCGACGCATAATATCGAATGCTTCACGGCGCATTTATCTTCATTATAATAAATGTTCACGACAGTATAATCAGGTACGACTTTTAACTCATCGTAATTAAATATCCCAGAATCAAAAATTGTTCTACTATCGTGATTGCCTCTAATAAAAATCAATTTATCGTTATATTTTTTCAGAATATGAATTATATCAGGAAAGACGGTCTGTTCATAATGCTTCGTACTTTCGAAACCTAAGCCACAATCACCACATACGATGATCAATGAGTCTCTTATGTCATTTTGTTTAATAAACCCTTTTATTGAATTAAATTTACCATGAATATCGCCGATACAATAAATGTCTTCAACATCAGTAAATTCAATTATATTCAACTTTTTATCTTCCATCTATTAGTCAATTATCTCAATCGTCATTCTTATTTTCTTCCCTAACAGTTTATTAAACCTCGGGTGATCACCGTATACATTCGTCGATGTGATACAAATATCCAATATTTCATCTTCCTCGGGCTTAATGTCAGGCTCAAGTTGTATAAGACGAGTGCATCTCATTGAATTATCATTATTTATTGCTAATAAATCATTCGCATTACCTTCAAGCTGTAAAAATACATTATCTTCCATTGTTATTTAATTATAATCATTATTTGTAATGCAAATATACTTCTTTTATTTAAAACCAGTAAAATAATATCGTTAATTTTCTTTAAAGATATTAGAAAAATCAGTGAAAGGTACATCGAACCTTCCGTATAATTTCTTATAAATGGCATGTTTAATTTCATTCATATTCTCTTTTTGCCATTCTTTCATTTCAGTAATGATTTTTTCATCATCAATTATCGAATATTTGCTGACGCAAGTCTCATAATGAAACTTCATATTTTTTTCAAGACAAACATAGTAATAATCATCTTCACTCGAAACGGCACATATTAATAACAATGGAGTATTATCTTCATAGAAACTTACAATCTTCCCGCAATCTTCCTTTAATTCATTAACAATTAATTTAAGATTATTATCCTCTTCAGATTTCTTGGATTTATCTATTCTCCTTTGTATTGTCTGTCTCCTTATTTTTTTTAGTCCCTTTTCATTAACCCACTCGAACTTAATATTATCCTTTTCGCTTAAATATCTTAGTGCAGAATAACGTTCGTTACTTTTAAAATTCTGAGAAGCAATACCATCGTATTCACACCATCCTCCATCCCACTCACAGTAAAAATAATGACAATAATAGTCATATTCACCATCATGCTGAACGGTAACAACAAGATAAAGTCTGCCGTGTTTATTAGCAGACTTTTCCCATTGTTCAATCTCGTTCTTTACTCTCTCGATATTTTTCGTGTCCTTATCAATCATCGTTCTCAAAATCAGTGAAATCTAATTCATCATAATCATACCAATCAGGCAACGAACCGTCTTCATAATCTTTTGTGTGAGGAAACCACGAGGTCTTCAGCCTCGTGGAGGAATCACACCCTCCATTTTTATTATAATTATTCACTTAAATTTGTTACTTTTTAATATTATTTACTATTTATATATAGGTAATTCACCTAATGAATTAGCCAAACAACGGAATTATGACATATAAGACGTATAACATCGAACTGATAATGAGCGACACGACACGCAGCCATTGGATGAACCTCTTGGCTCAGACAAGGGATGCATTCAACATGTGCGCACACCTCGTCACGTCGAATGACATACGTCTGCAACTCGTACCCGTACACCAAACGTGCTACGACACGTTACGAAAACAATTCCCCGACATCCCTTCGCAAGGGATAATAAGAGTACAGAAAAACGTACTCGCAATGCTACGGGCAATCAAGGCGAATAAACACGACTCCGTGCCATCGAAAAAATCACTTTCCTTGCAGTTGGACAAACGACTGTACAGCAACCTCACGAAAGAAGGAATCTCGCTTTCCAACGGCAAACGTGGACATCGTGAGAAATGCACATTCAGACTCTATGACAAGGTACGTGAGCTGTTCGACAACTGCACGACCGCCGACCCGACGATTTTCGCAAGGGACGGAAGACTGTTCCTCGCCGTGCCGTTCGAAATCCCATCGTTGCCCTGCAACGACGACAATTCCATTGGTGTAGACCTTGGAATGAAACGGCTATTCGTCACTTCCGAGGGGAAATCCTTCATCGACAAGGCATACCTCAAACGGAGGAGGAAACTGCGTTATCTCAAGCGTTGTCTCCAATCCAAAGGCACACGTTCGGCGAAACGCCACCTCCACAAGGTAAGAAGAAAGGAACGCAACCTGACGAAAGATATGGTCGAGAGGGCGACCGACACACTGCTTGGCAGTACGAAGGCGAGCGTCCTCGTCTTGGAAGACCTGACGAAGATAAAGGGTCGTACCTCAAGAACTTCTGATGGTTTCAAGAGGACAAGGCATAACAATGCGATGTCACAAGTTCCGTTTTATGAATTCAAAGAACGCTTAACCACGAAGGCAACGCTTGTCGGCAGACGAGTGGAATCAGTTTCTCCCGCATATACAAGTCAGACTGACAGTAGAACGGGCAAACGTGACGGTAAACGTCATGGTTGTCGTTATTACTGTTCGGACGGTATCGTGTTCGATGCCGATTGGAATGCGGCGGTTAATATCGCCAAACGAGGCAAACACCCGTTTTCGAGCAGCGAGCTGCCCCTAAGCGGCAGGGTGTCGTCAATCACCCAATCGTCCGTAGTCCATTGACTTCGTGACAAGCCCACAAGTCTTCAGCTTGTGGGTAATTGACTAATAGTAAAACCTATATAATCTCCATAACCATCGTGCGGAGGTACGACGTTATTTGGCACATATCCATAATATGTCACCGTCAGAATTTCGTACAATATAAGTACCTCTATCGACTAATTTAGCGAAAAAGCTATATTTATCTTGACCATTTTTCCATCCAAGAAGTTTTTTCTTCTTTAAATCGATTGTCAATTTGATAGTATCCTTCTGATCTTTTGATAAGAAATCATTAATAGGAAAATCCTCCAAGTCACCATCCCTTAGATATTCGGCATCAGGCAAAAGAATATCAATATAACGAGGCGAATTGTCCTTTTCCTTCTTAATCTCATCTTCTGGTCTAACTACCTTGATGGTCTTCAAAGTTTCAACCAGATATTTTATTTCGTGCTTACAGTCATCCACGGCACAATGAGGAGTACCATCGAACTCGCAATTCTTCTTGACATCAGGATTAAGATCAACTATCGTCCTTACATCGTTAACAGCCCAAAACTTCCAAGGTAGTTTCACCTTACGAATACAAGTTTCATACATGTTTTGGAGAATGCCCAAATCAAATATACTTCCGTTACCCCAAAGTTTTACGACACGTCTGTCAAAATCGCTATTACATTTGTTGTCGCACCTCTTGACGAAATTACTAAATTCGTATAACGCCTTAGATGTCTGAATTTTGATGCCACCAACAACATCATCAAATACGTTTTTTATCGCAGCTTCGTCTTGTTTAAACCACCATTGTAAAGTTTCACGACTAAGACTCCTTCTATACGATAATTGGTCACCAATGTCTAACTTCGCATCGAACACTTCACCTATTTCCCCAGTATAACGGTTAAATTCAACCGCCGAAATTTCAAGTACTATCGTATCTTGTCTTGTGCCAAGTGTTTCAAGGTCGACCATTATATCACCGAATCTCTCGAAACGAGAATTATCAACGACTTCCGGTTCAGCCAAACAACATTCACAGCCTACCGCTGTATCATCTTTAAGATATCCCATAATTAAAAATCATTAAATTTATTTATTTATCTTCTTATTAAAATCCGACAGCTCCTTAACTAAACCATTCATATAATGAATGCAAGAATCTTCCTCATCATAGCCATCCAATATCATTGCGCCTTTAGTTATCGCTACTTCGTCGATAATATCACTAATTATCGCTTTGGCAAGATTAATGGAATTTTCATCCATTGTCATCTTGCCCATTGCATTGCTTGTCCTACTTATCTTCATTCCAACGCCATTTATCAAATCTCCGTAGTGACTGTATTACCATCTTTATCTTGTTTGACTATCAATAATTTATCGCACTCACTGTTATCAGGGAAATCCAAACGATCCCACATTCCGTCGACGATTTCCTTTTTAATCTGACCATCACGTCGCTTTGCGCAATCACCCATTTCATTAGGTTCAACATACACGAACGTAATAGACGGATTAAATGGCAATACCGTCTTGACGAACTCTGAACGATATTTTCTCAATAAATTGGTATTGTTAATAACGACATTCTTATGATTCTTGCAACATTCCAGCAACCTTTCATTGAAAATCTTCGTTACTTCTTTTTCCTGTTCCTTTGTACCGAAAGGTTTCTCACCCTTGATACCAATTTCGGTTCTGATATTATCACGGCTTAACATTATATCATCAGGAAGATGTTCAGAAATCCAAGTATCCTTACCAGCACCTGCGACACCTATCATCAATGTAACATTAAACGAACGTGGGTCATCGGCAGGTCTATTTACATCGTTTAAATAAGATAACTTATCGTCTACATCCAATTTAAACACCTTATTGAACTTAGAATATGTAAAGTCAAACACCACCGAATACATCTTATTAAATTTATCGTCTATAAAACAACGATCAAGGGATTCCTCGTTTATTGAAGACAACGCATCTGTCTTGCCAAGGGTATATAAAGACCAAAGATCCATCAGACCATATGACAGTCTTGTATATGTTTTGCGCTGCTCGTCCTCAGTCTTCTCAAGCAAGTGATGCATCGTCATATGCCATCTGACCATATAGCAAACCTTTTCCCTTATGCGTATATCCTCGTCAAAAAATAGTCTTCTCACTATCTTTTCACCTTCATAACCGTGATGATGGCATACGTAGTCATTCTTCTCGTCATCCCAACGTGTCGTGACCGCTTTTCCCAAATCATGACATAATGCCGCCGCTATCATTATGAGGCAATACGAATTGTCAGAAATATCAACCATCCCCTGTAATCCTCTTAACATATTCATGACAACCAATTTAGTGTGTATAAGCACATTTCCTTCCTGATGCCACCTTGTACTTTGAGGTGTCTCCTCTAATGCAGCGAACTCAGGAATTTTACACACCTTATCCCACATCACGCCATTTTCATTTATAATATCTCTAAATTTCATGAATCTATTATTGCTTAATTTTCTTTGCAAAGTTATGAAAAATTCTCCGAAATATACCAAAAGTTTAGTTAAAAGAATTAAAATTAACCATTAATCGATAGCTTTAACTTCGTAAATGGTTAATAATTCGTTTTCGTCAAGGGTCTTGATGAAGTTATCATAGAAATTAGTGACCCAATCCTTATCACTGATAGTATAATCGATTTCTTTATACCAATCTTGAGTTGCTACACCATAACACCAGAATGAACAAGAATGTTTAACATATTCATCCTTATCTTTAAAATTTACGGTAAAATAGTTCGTTTTATTCTTCATCACATCATAAATGCGTTCCTCAGTACTGTTCTTAGGCTTACGGTTTTCTACAACCATTTCCCACGCAGCTTCATATGGTGCTGTATTAGTCATATGCATCTTTGACCAATCAATATCACCTACCTTTGCTGAATAGCTCTTCTCGCCATTAAGTAAAATAAATGGATTAGCAAAAGTACTTTCCTCTCCCAATTTGATTAATCTACTTTGCGGACATCTTTCATACTGATAATATGCATTTGTATTCCTCGTAGTATACGCATCACCAGTTTCCTCATCGTAGACACAACCATCTGTTACCGTCCTGTAATATTCGAAATCATCCATTTCTTTCAAATCAAGATATAAATTTTTGTAAATATCCTTTTGAGCTTCTGACAAAGGTATTGACGATGAAGTCATAATACCTTCTATCATTTTCAGCCTATTTTCTTTATTCAGTGCAGCATCATCAAATTTCATAAACAAATGTTTATCAACGGTTGTATCTGCCGAGTATTTCTTTATGATTTCCTTATAATCGTTACCGATAACTAATACAATTCTATAAGTTTGTCTTGCCATTTTCAAATTATATTTTTAATATTACAAATATACTACTTACAGACGAATAATAAACAAAAAACCACCATCTATTTCTCAATAGACGGTGGAGAAAATGAAAAATTTTACAAATAGTTATTTTGTAATAAAACGCTCGCTGTTCTCAGCGATATACTTTGCCTTGGCATCCATAATTGCGACTACGGTGTCATAATTGAACTCGCCGGTGAATTCGCTGTAAAGATGCGCAAACGGACGTGTCTTAATACGTTTCTTTGCAATACGGAAACCGAAGCTCTCATTGTACTCATCGTTCGGATTGTAAATTGCGTGACCAATATTAAGAGTCTTTGCTCTTGTAGGAATCAATTCATCATCGGCATTGAAAGCATACTCCTTTACAGTCTCGGCAAGACCTACGAGGGTCAATTTATAACCATTAGGCAAGTCGTACACCTTCTTGATGTACTTGTCGTCCGGATCCCTAACCTCCGTCGGATACTTGGCAAGTTCCTTCTTGTCATAGGCCTTCCAATTGGAGAAACCATCACCAGTCTTTACAATGTACTGAATAGTCGTATGCTTAGTCTTTGCATCGATACTAACTACCTCACGTGCCTTTACAACACCCTCTTCACCAGTCGCCTTAATAAGGACTACATCATTTACTTTAAATTTTGACATAATTAAAATATTTTAATCGTTAAACTTTTAAATTACTATTGAATTATCTTTTCTTTTTTCAAGAACGTATTCACTGAATAGTTTACCGTTCGCTTTACCCTTGAAATAACGATACAATGTTTCCAAATCAATTAAATCGTAATTTGCTAACTTTCCATCAATACCGACATCGACTCTTAAATCATCTGAAGCCTCGTTGAAATCATCGATATTCCCGTGACAATGCCCGTGAACATTTACACTACCATAATGTTTTCTATTCCACGTTACCATCGGATAATGGCAACAAACAATCGAGAAATCCTCTTCGAGAAAATCAAAATTCCTCTGCTTGAAATTAAGATCCTTTATCTGTGATATATTCTTAAAATACCCTCGCAGATGCTCAGAACTTTTATCATGATTACCAGTTATCAAGAATTTTATACCGTTCAATTTACCGAGAATCTTTTTCGTCTGTTCAGCACCAGCAAAAGAAAAGTCACCGATGACGTATACGATATCTTTTTTCTTAACCTTACTGTTCCATCTCTCGATAATCGCTTCGTCATTAAGGATTACCTTCTCTCTATCATCGAGGGTTTCATCGATTCCGAACGCCTTTAATCGACCTTTGCAATGTTTCAATACATTTCTATGAGAGAAATGCGTATCGGACGTAAACCATATATTATTCATAATTTTATTTATTTGTTGTTTTGATAATGTAATTAGTGTCTCTTTCCAAACGACGATGCAAAGGTAATAACAATTTTCTAAACAACAAAATATTTCTTGTTAAAAAATATTAATTAGACCTTATTATAAGGAATCGGTACCTCTTTCAGAAAATAAAAACCGTCACGAAGCTCTTGGTCAATTAAATCCCTGAATATGTCATAGAACATACTATCCACCATTCCACCATTAAAATAGATGGTATCGTTCATAATTGTTAATTCAGAGCCTTTCTTTATCGGTTGTTCGATGCCTTCGACACCTACATCCTTTATTACAATAAAACGTTTATACATATTATTTTAAAAAGTAATTTATTTATATCTCTCAGCAAGCTTGAGAATACCATCAGTATATACCTCATCTATCTTCTTCCAATCGACACAAGGTCTTTCACCTTCTCGATAGATAAGAGGAACCCCAACATTACGGTCATCAACTGATAAAACACCATATGCCTTTGGGCTATCCGTCCATTTACTTTGTCCTGGTTCCTTACCGACACCGTAGATTGGAATATCCCGGTCTTTAAACCACTTGATTGCAGCATCAAGCTCTTTTCCGCTACGCATCGTATCAATAATCAAACCGACGCCATTATCAGTCCATTTTTTAAGTGTCTCAACACAATGAGGTGCATCTTTACCCAAGTCCGGATAATGATGGAATACTACTGTTCCGTCTACATCGATACAAATTGGGAGCTTCTTTCCTACCAAATCCTTTATTTCATCTTTTAGATGCCTCGCATCTCCTATATTACTTGCCATTTACTATATTTTAAATTTAACCTTTATATACGAACATTTTTTCGACTTTTGTTGTTTGCTTACGTCCAGTCTTTGTCGTACCCATACCGTCTTTCTTTTTCTTGCTCCAAATACATTTGAAATCAGAAGGAGCATCATATTCGCAGACATATACCTTATATCCACGTAATGACTGTTCTCTTACCCAACCCCAAAATAATTCTGAATCAAAATCACTAAGATACTTACGAGTTGAAAAATAAGGAGGATCACAGAACAATACTACGTTCAAAGGGTCTTTTTCATTGTTGAATTTCAGATTACGATAATCATCACATATAAATGTAGTTGTTTCGAGATTCTTGAAATTATTCAACTGTTTCATCAATCCATTATACGCTTCCTTTACATGATCTTCGTTTTTCTTAGGGTTGAACTTTGCATAACCATTAAAAAACGCTCCCCCGTAGGACAATGCAGCCCCGACATAACCGATTTCAGCATATGAATATTCGGGTGATTTGTCAAGGAAATGAGTTTTGACATCATTATATTCATCTTCAGTTACATGGTCATTGATAAGGGACGGTAACTTAGTTCCTTTCAATTTATAACTCTGTAATGCCTTCCACAAACTGACGACATAGAGATTATTGTCATTTGCAATTTTCTGTTCCAATGGGACTTCTGATACAACATTCATTCCACCACCGAAAACATCGACGAATAAAGTATTTTCGTTCGTATCTTCCATTATAATTGGAAGAAGTTCTTTCATAAATTTTCGTTTACTTCCACAGTATCTCATGTAAATAAAATTTTAATTATACAAAGGGATTTCACTTTCAGGTACATAATATGACGGTAGGCCTTCATAGATATTGTGATACGAACAATTTCGTACATACTCAGTATAGACTTTTATCTTATCGATTACCTCTTTTCCTAAATTAAATTTATCAGCATATGAGCATAGTATTGCAGGTTCATTAGTATAAAAGTCAATTCTTTCGTGTATCTTATCACTTAATTCGATATCTTTTGGATTATCATCAATATCGTATAAACGGTTTGACTTGACATAAAAATCATAATATTCAGGATATTCACATTGCAATATTTTGACAGCGAGGTCATCCTCAAGATAATGGGCGAATTCTATACCATTATCATCAATATCACGTGGATTATAAAATAATGCCATATATTTATCTTGGAGTTCATTCATCTCATCATTCAGACGTTTGCATTCTTCCTTGGCTTTCGACTTATCTGTAAATACAGCTACAACGTTCGCGCTACGAGAATCATATTGACCATCAATTCTCATTAAAATATAAACATTTGTCATCTTTACGTAATTATTCATTTTTTTTTGCTTAACGATGCAAAGATACATATAATTCTTCTAATAACAAAATAAATTGTGCTATTAATTGTTAAAACATCGTTCTTTTGGGATATCTTTGACCGTCCCGTCAAAATTACATAATTCAGATAGTTCAAATGCCATCTTTCCGTTAGGCTTACAAACGAAACCTACCTTATTCTCATTGCAGATAGAACTATCATATATAATATAATAGGTCTTAACTTTAAATACCTCTTGTGACTTAAGTCCTTTTTTGAATGCCGATATCCGATCGTCAATTAAACTCTTATTCATATTGCCTTTAAAGAATGAAATAGGCTTAATCTGTAACATAAACTGCAAAGTATCATCGATATAACAAAAACGGTCGATTCCATATAATGAATCTGCATCTCCACAAGGTTTTACAGTTTTCAGACCCTTCTTTGAGAACATTTCATCAACGACGTTTTCGACAATATGACCATCATATGTCTCGTGTATCGTATGACCGACCGTTACGTTCAAACAATCTACAAAATTTACATCATCGTCGGGGTAACGTTTGCATATCGTATCATACAAATATTTCGCATTGTCTATTATTTCAATCTCAGTACGACCTCGATGATAATCATTAGTATTTATTGTACCGAAATTCATTTGCCCGTCATTAACGTACTTTTCATAGAAATCTCTATATGATACAGGCTTTAATTTTTCAAAGAGATATGAACAATCGCCGACATATTTTCTTGCCGAATATTTTTTCCACTCTTGATTGTATTTCTTAAGCTTTATCTTACTTTTGATAAACTCTTCATTTGTAATGAATAAACTCACGTTTAATATTATAATATTCATTACAAATATACTACTTATTTTAAGATTAAAAAATAAAACCAGCACGAAAAGTACTGGTTTTATCAAATTTAACATTATTCCTGTAGCCTTTTCTTATTTACCCAGTTATTCCTGATTCCTTTATTGAATTTTTCGATGGCATCATCTGCCATCCAATCAAAATAACGAATCGATTTTTTCTTGCTCTTCTTGAATACCCAAAAAGTAGATGAATAATTACGGGCGTGTTGCTGCTGCTTGACTTTGCCTGAGATTAATCTTTGTTTCGCCAATAGAGTAAATTTATCCAATACTTCAAACCCATTTTGTTCCGCAAATAGCCAAGACAACTCCTCTGTAGGTAGGAATTTAGATCCTGTGATTGTGTTTTGTGACTTCCATACTAATACCCCATCCTCTTTTAATACTCTATAACACTCGGACATCCAATGCATATAAGAATATATAAGATCTGATATCGGATAATAGGAAGCAAAACGATTAGCGATTATGTTACTACCCTTCTTTCCCTCTTTCATTGAAGGCGCATTTGGCGGTGAAATTACGAATGGGAGGTCGACCATCATTGAATTGATATTGTTATCCTCCAAAGGGATATTACCAGTAGGTTCTAATTTCACGACATCATCATATTGTGGGTAAACATCCATCTTAATAGATGGCTGAGGTATCTCGATATTCTTCTTATTACCATCAATGTCAGTAATATTAAATACTCCATAAAAATTACCACGACTATATGTCATATCACAATCAAATGCATTACCTTCATTGTGCATATTAATAATGTTGTAAATTATATTGTGTTGGCTATAATCTATGTTCTTTATCGTTATTTTCTTTTCTCCCTCTGCCATGTTATATTAATCAGTCAAATTAGATGATATTACCAGACGATAGTTATCCTCATTATTACGTGTATATTTAAAGCCACGTAAAAATTCCTCAACCCCCATTTTCTTTTTACCTGACAATTGAATCTCTTTTATAGACATTACCTTTTCGACTTGATCTCCAAAAGCAACTCTTATGTAATGCTTACCGTCACATTCAGTTGGATACCAATTCACTCCTTCGCTGCCCTCTTCAAAATTAGGAATAAATTCATAATTCCATATTTTTGCATCAAAAACGGCACACGGCTTAATTTTATTACTATCGATAACATACAACTTACAAGGCAAACCATTAGAAGTAGACTTAAATAATCTATCGATTTCATTCATCGATAAATTCAACCATCCATCCCAATATTTCATCGTAATTTTTGGTGCTACCAAAATATCAGATTTAACACCTATATTTGGTTGGTGTCTTCCATCAGAATCTGTTATTGACATAACACGAAATATATTAAGTGAACCCATCGTAAAGTCTGCGCACTTATTGGACAACTTTTCGAACAGACTGTCATAAGTTTCATCTACATCTATGTCGACAAATATACTGCTAATTATATCTCCACAATCAATTTTATCAGATAGTCTAAATGCTGTTAATCCGGTCTGTTTAAAACCTAATCTAATTGCCCAATTGATAGGGGCTGCACCACAAAGGAAAGGCAAAATCGAAGCATGTACGTTCATTGCTCTACCTTCAACCAATGATAATATCCTGTCACTCAACTTTTTATATGAAATGACACAATAATACAGATTATCGCCGAATTCAGACTCAGTATCTTTTATCGGTTCCAAGAAATGATATAGTTCTTCTTCGTTAGATGGAATACAGCAAGGAATATCATTTTCTTTCGCTATGTCAAGTATCCTCTTATCATTATAAACTACTTTATCCTTTGATGTAACAATGCCCTTTATATGATATCGTTTATTTTCAATCAACGCTTTGAGAGTCGGTATCCCGAAATCGCCTGACGAAAAAAATACGATGTTTATTATATTATTATCACCAAAGGCAAATAAATCTTTATCTATATTAATTTCCATTTTTTATCTCCTTTATTTCAAAATCTTCATTAAAAATACAATCATATCCTTCATAATTGAAGTGGTAGTCAAGTTCATTAGGAGTCTCATCATTATATAATGAGTATATTAACGAATGATATGGTAACGGAACTGATACCATCTTCTCTTCACTGTTGATAAGATTCTTCTTGACATAAAAATCGACTTTATGATGCTCAGATCCCTTCACCGAAAAAGTATAACCATTAAGAACAAACAATTCAACGTGAACAATTAATCCTAATTTCTCCTTTATACTTTCAATAATATAATCAGTTTCACAATATGCATTAGATGTCTCATAAACAATTTCATCACTATTCAATGAAACTATTTTCCATCCGTGTGATTTGGCATAGGTCTCAAGCAGTTTATACATTAAATATGTATAATATTTTTCAAGCTTAATGTGACGTTTTGGATTCATTTTACCGAAGATTATCTGTCGGCTATACTTACTATTAATAATATAGTCAATATCGGTAAATTTTCCGATGAAATCCTCATAAGTGTCGGCACCTAATACGATATCCTTATCCATCTTACGCAGTATTTGAAAATTTGCCTTTTTTAAATCAATTGAAACAAACTTCTTCCCCACGTTGGTCTGATTGTATATGTTATTCGATGTTACCGATTCTTCGTTCTTAAAACTATAACCGTCAATAGTCATCGTATTAAATTTTTTAAAGGCATCGCTATCCAAGACCGTCGTAATAATATTGTCTCGGATTTGATAATAGTCATCAAGGAATCGATTGAAATTCCCATCGAAACGTTCATCTATCAAACTCAACAAATCGTTCCATTTAGTTAGTGACTTATATTTTTCCTCATACTTATTTAAATGAAACTTAAATATATCCTCAGTAATTATCGGGATAGGTAATTTATAATCACTTACAAAACGTTGCGCCAAAGGCTTATATTTCCATTCTACCATAGTATCATTATATTATTTTAGTTACTCAGTGACAAAGATACGAATAAAAAACGGAGAATTGACAAAATCCTCCGTTAAATATTCTTAATTACTAAGGCTTACCTGTAAATTTGGAGGTAATACTTCGTACTGTTCCTCAGCAAAGTTTTCGTAATACTTACCGAATGCGAATTTATCATCCTTTTCAAACTCGCTCATTACGATTACGCCACAATCCTCGTCTGTGAATAACACTACGATATCTTTGCCATTCACGTTGTTTCTTCCTAAATAAGGATATGTTCTATCTTCCATGTTACTTATTATTAATTACTTTATTTAATGTTATAGAAATAATCTTTCCATTCGCATTAGGATACTTTTCCTTAACAAGTGTCATAATAGGCTTCATATCTTTCATTGAAAGAGTATAATCTTCTCCCTTTGAAACCATATATGCAGTTATGATGCCGCTTGTATATTCAGCAATTTCCTCATCTGTTGCCTGTTTAGGGGTATATGACTTGATGATGTCAAGTTCTTTCTTCTCCAACTCTGCCAAGTCGTTTCTTCCTCCCTTAATATACTGTTGAATGGAATCTTCTCTCTGTGAAGCCATTTTAAGAAGTATCTTTACCTCATTTGCTTCATTCAATTCAACTTTATTATGCATCGCATTAACGAATTCAGTCTTGATTAATTTCAAGACATTTAACAAGTCAGTCTCTCTATTTTTGAGTGCTGACGCAATCATTTCATCAATCTTGTTATTTATCATGTCGTTTTATTTAAAAATTATCGATTATTTGAATATGACATTTCTTTGTCATTTCTCGGCGGTTTCTTTCTCTTTCAGTTTCATCATTATAATTTACACCTTCATGAATAGCAGTCCCCAAAGCCGTTTCCTTTACATTTCTTCTACCTAAATTTTCTAATGTATAATATAATATCTTATAAAATTGTTGTTCCGCATAAACATACATTTTTTTCATCCTATTATGAAAGACTTTAAAATAATGTTCGATAGTCCAATTTAATTTTTCATATTTCGGTAAATTTGAATATAGAGTTTTAAGTATTATCCCCATATTATGGATACCGTTAACATTAGTCGAATAGTAATCGCAATCCTCTAATGCTTCCTTAAACGTCATCAAGAATTTATAGGAAGGATTATCTTTAAGATATAATTTATAATTAGAAAAATTAATCTGTTTGTTCCCTTCTATATAAGGTATCATTTCTTGCATATGTGAGTCGATTTCGTTTTTATCCGACACATATATCATTTGTTTCACCTTTAAACCGTTACCTCCAAAATATTTCGGTAATTCAGAAGCCATTCCATATAACAATTCATAATTATCGTTTTTATCATTACAATAAACTGATTTGTCATAGTTTTCTTTCATTAAACAATATTGTCGATAGACATGCTGTAATTCATGCCATAACGTCGTATTTAAATCGTTATCTGTTATAATAAATTCATCCTCGTCACCACCATATAATATTATGGTATTATCGATTAAAGTATCGGTTTCGTGATCATATCTCGCCTCTGAAAAAAGATATGAACCTTTGAATTTAATATTTGTAAAGCCATCGTAAGGACGTAATATGAAATTAAGGTCTTTGAGAAAAACATTATCATTTGAAAAATCTATACGTTTAGTCATAATTTCATTATAGCCATTAATTTTCCTAAATGGTATCCCTTCATACGTCCGTAACAACTCTTTTGCCTTACTGATAATTATACCTATATCTTTTATATTTGTCCCCCTTGTTTCATCGATCCTTACCTTTTTCCAAAAGCCTTTTTGATGATATGTATCCAATTCGTTCAACCACCACTTTTCAAAAGATTCAATTATGTCTTCCATTGTTTAATCTGTTTCAGCAATTTCTCTCTTGTGATGTTAGGATTATTATACGCAAATTTCATTGCCCATTTAAGACAATCCTTTACCTCTGACGACGGTGGGATACCCAAAGTCTCCATCACATCATTGCCATTAATCGGCAAATGGTAATCAAACATCGAGATACCTTGTTTCTCAAGTTCAATAACTTTCTCACGAATATGTTTCACTTGATTTGGCATACAATATTCCTTCCCGTGTGATAAATTATCAGCGTCTATCAAATCAAGACAGTCGTTAAAATTGTCCTTACCGAGTTCATATTCGAGTTTAAGTAAAGTCTTGGTTTTCATTGACGACAAATCATCGCCGAACTGTTTTGTCCTCATATGGTTTCTAACCATAATTTGTACTTTACGAATAAAATCATTTGAATACTTCAATTCCCTAAGTATGGTATCACACATCTCTGAGGACTCAAGTTCATGACGATAAAAATGAACCTTGCCGTCTTCATCGACTGTCTTCGTCCTAATCTTGCCAATATCATGCAACAAAGCTGCCATCCTAAGTTCGAGTTTAGGTAATGAATTATCCAATACCATCATCGTATGATCCCATACAGTATTATAGTCATGATACTTGTTTTGTTTGATATAATATGTACATCCCAAGGCAGGAATAACATAATCCATTGCTCCTATAGCCCTTATCATACTTAGTGCAATCGAAGGCTTCTTAACAAGCAGCATCTTATTCAATTCATCTTTAACTCTTTCCTTAGTGATAATTTCAAGCCTATTGACATTTCTTATCATTCCAAAATATGTGGTATCTTCAACGTTCCAACCAAATCTTGACGCAAAACGAATACACCTCAATATTCTAAGGGCATCGTCTTGATAAACAATATCGGGATCAGAGGTAACTCTAATTATATGATTTTCAATATCATTTAAGCCTTTACCAGTAACGTCTACAATTTTTGCAGTATCAATACTATAATAAAGGGCGTTTATCGTCAAATCACGGCGTATTGCATCCTCCTGTATCGTACCATAGGCTGTTTCAGGATTACGGCTATTCTTATCCTTATACTGTTCTTTTCTTGTCTGGACGGCTTCTAATTCAATATCTGGAAATTCCTTCAACTGAAACATCGAAGTACCATATGTCGGATACAATACCGGTTTATAAATCAGGAAATCATTATCATATAACCAGTTCGCCAAATTAATACCTCCGGAAGGTAATGAAACTACAAGGTCGATATCCTTGATTTCATTACCCATTACGAAATCACGAACAGCGCCACCAACGACATACGTGTGACTAACGAAGTCACTACCATTGAGTATATGTCTTAAGTAATGGCAGATTTCTAAAAATTTATCTTTTGTCATAAATGTAATTGCTTTTTACGTATCTGAAGAAGTAAGTCATTGACTCTATTTATATCAATTTTATCGGGCAGAGATGTCTGCTTAACAGCTTCATCCATTTCCTTTACCTTTTCCTCTAATTCATATATTAATTCATCATATTCATATTTATGATTACGGATCGCCAAAAGAAAATCACGGTCAATATTAGTCCTATCGACTTTAACACCTTCACCCCTTGCAATTTCGATACCCATATTGACTAAACGAAAACTATGGGCCATATTCTTTGAGTTACCGTGAAATGCCATTTTAGAACCGTTTCTAGTGATTAAGGTACCGTATTCAGTCTCAAAACAAACTATTTTTTTATTATTTACTTTAGAAATTTTCCATCCAGTTCCTTTCTTGTCATCAGCAAAATGTTTATTAATTACTGAAAAAATGTCTTTTTTCTTGTTAGAAATAAATACTTGATATGAATTAAATACTATGCCATCTTTCCTTTTGAAATTAGACGGATGATCATAATTATATTCTTTATCAAAACCGTATAATTGGGCATTATAGCCATTTAATATCAATAACGTATGTAATGACTTCGCCATTTTACCCGAATAGGTATAATAAACATGATGCCCCTTTTTACTCTTAGTACCATCACCACATAACAACGACTCTAAAAGAATATCAAATTGTCTTTTCGAAAATTTATAACAATAATTTGGGATATCTTTTTCATATGAATACCTGCCATTACACTGGGTAAACTTTTCAATAATCTCAGACTCACGGCATTCCCATGTTATTTCGTCTCCTTTATCACGTTTATTATATACATATTCTCTTACGTCATAAGATGTAACACTTCGCATAATTTCGCATAATTTTCCACCTTCAATTTGTGAAAATCTCACGGAGATGATTTTATCCTTATCTTTTTTATCATATACGAATGTACCTTCTGACAAAAATGCGCCTAACAGCTTAATAAAATCGTCACTATATAGACTATCATCATTATTATAGTTATTAAGGGCATTTAATTGGTGATAAAAGCTTCTTTTGCCTTCAAAATATTGGGTTACGGTCATTAACTGCCATGAAGATGTTTTTTGATCGTATTTTATCGAAAAATTATTATTCGGTGTCCTATGACAAGGAGATAAATATAATTTATGATTCGGTGTAACACTAAACTTAGTGTAACGGCTTTCATATGTATATATATCGCCATTATAATATTCACAAAAACGAGATTTATATGGTCTAAATAATATTTGATGTTTATCATCAAAGCAGCCTATTTTATCATCGACAGTTATTTCATCATATTTTTTCCACCCTTTATCGGTTAAAAATTCAGTCTCATCATCCAAATAACAATCATAGTTCTTTTTTAAATTACTTTCATAACGGATAGGATTACGATTCTTCTCCCAATCTTTATATTCTTTATAATCTTTGCAATGACTACTAAAGGCATTCTTATTGTATGTCATATAGCATACAGGTTTCTCATCCTTTGCAACTGACGATAAACGCAATTCATTGGATGTTCCTTTTTCGTTCATGATACCCTTATAGCCGATAGGGCTTTGTTCATAATACCAATCACGTAAGGCAACCATATCGTCAAGATGATAGAAATCCATTATGAATTCAACCATATTACACATATGACATTTTTTCAAATCTTCTTCTAACTTTAATTTTTCACTATCATCAGTAGACTTTTTCATCTTTGTTATGATATCGGTTGTTGAATATGTGCCAATATTGTCGTATGCGCCGTACAATTCCTCAATATGAATGTTCTCATTTAAAAAATGATTACCCCAATCATAATATACTCCTATGGTCTCCATCATATTAGGAATATTTACAAGGCCGCAATATTTCTGCTTCAAACCATGATAGTCAAGCCAATTTTCAATCTTTGTACTACCTTGCTTATAAAAGGTATAACAGAAATCAAGAACTGTCTTACGTTCTACAATTGGTTGAACAATCTTTTTATTAAGTCCTCGTGCTTTGTGTACTTGTGATTTTGCATAACAGAAAAATGCATTAAAGCATTCCTTTGTTATAAACTCATTACGATGCTTCTTGATCTCGGTCATTATCGGGTGTTCATATAATACATACTTGTCGTCGATAAACAGACTTTCCAAGACAGTAGGGTTTGACTTCAATAATAGTCTCATAAACTTATTAAGCTCCATCCAATCATCATCACCCTTCTCACTCTTAATTTCGTCTTGATAATCTAATCCAAGTCCCAACAATTGTTCTGCTGGGGCAAGGTATACGCCTCCGTGGTCAATATCTGATAATGGGGTGTTTATTCCCTGACTGACGGAACCACGTACATATTCATACAGTAATAAACCTTTGTCTCTGATATCTTCAAATGTATATTTTTTCATTACTTCTTATTGAATTTTTCCATCAATTTAGAAATATCATCTTCATTGATTTCTCTGTCTTTTTTCTTGAAAGCCTTTTCTTGCTTAACGTCTTCAGTTTTACTATTATACTTATGATCATAGTAATTTAATCTCTCACTAAGACACATAGGGCATTCAGCCCCATTGTAATAAAGATGGTGCGTAGCACAAAATTTCTTGTTCATAATCTATATGTTATTAATCGTTCGGATTACCTTTAATCGTTGTTTTCAATTCACTAATTGCCATGGTCAGGGCATCTATCTTCTGATTCTGTTTATCAATTATTGAAGTGTATTTTTCCAATGCCTTAGTATTTCCTTTAATAGCATCGGTAAGTTTCTGCAAATCTTTACTTTCCATTTTATTTATTTTTAGTTATAATTTCACAAATATCAGTATTTACCACGGAATCGTCATCATAAAAGATATATGCATTACGCTTCTGTGGATCATTCTCATTAGTCACGATTCCTTTTACCGAATTGACTTTTTTGCCTGATTTAAAAGGCTTGCCTGATTTTTTCTTTACCTGAAACATTGTCACCATTATATTAATAATTCACATTGCAAAGATACGAAAAAATCCTATCATTACCTAATTTCAATAGTTAATATTCCTTAATTGATTAATATTAGTGATTATCCTATATTATAATTGAAATTAATCGATTATTATTATTATATGAAAGGGAATGTATATTTAATATACGATGAAACGAACGAAAAATATAAAATAGGTGTTACTAAGAATGACGTGAATAAACGCTTAAAAAAGTTACAAACCGGTAATTCGTCAGTTTTATGCATTAAAGATATTCATCCTACTGAATATATGTACCGCATGGAAACATTTTTGCATAATCATTACGATTCAAAGAGAATTCTGAACGAATGGTTTGATTTATCAAAAGAAGATGTAATTAATTTTCCTGACACTTGTAAACACTATGAAAATATAATTGAAACCTTGAAAGACAATCCGTTCTTCAGTAAGAATCTACGCTAATCTTTCTTGATATCCAAATTCTTCAACATTTGCTTAATTGCCCTTTGTTTCAACTTCTTCGCAATAATATCACCGTGGCATCTTTCCCCTTTACCACAAAAGCAACCTATATAGACAGTATCATATTTAAGATAAGCATCGAACATTTTATCCCATTCAGCTTTAAATCTTTTATCCTTTTTTATCATTGCATCAAAATAAGGTTCATATAGGTCTATTGCTTCATCTCTCGTCTTTACTTTTACTAAATTTTTATTTTTCGTTTTACTTTTAGGTAAAAAAGTAAATGGATTACCCATTATTTCGGGACGGCATACCTTAAAAACGTTCTCGCCGTCGTGTTCCTCACTCGTCAAACAATATCTTACGATTTCTGCCATTGCATTACGAATATAACGAAAAATTCTTACCAATACATTGTTTCCAACATAATGGTAAGAATTTATTTAACTAATAATTGCTTACTTCTTCTCGACGAAGATTACGACACGATTCCAATTATTATCGTTGTAAAGCTGTTCTGTATCACCTACACCAAGTACATCAATACGATTAGTGTCGATACCATACTTATCAACAATGACCTTCTTCACAGCCTCAGCACGACGAACTGACAGTCTCTTATTATAAGTAGCACTACCAGTATTCTTATCAGCATAACCCTTCAAAGTCACCTTCAAATCAGGATTTTCTTTCAACATACGTACCGCATTGTCAAGATTAGCCATCTGTGTCTCATCAACCTTTGCACTGTTCAATGTGAATGATACAACATTACCCAATGAAGATGGACTCTCTACATAGACAGTATCTATAGTATTGGTCTTGGCAGCCTTATTTGCCGCTTCAAGATTTGACCGCAAATCCGTAATCTTGGCATTAAGAGCATCTATCTCAGACTGACTATAAAGCTTTGCCTTATTGAATGATCGAGTACCATTGCTTGTCTTGAAGTGATATACAATACCTGCGGTCAACTGTGCTACTGCAAAACGACTATCAAACTTTACGTTCGTTGCTGATAAATCATAAATGACAGCAGGACGAAGCATAACTGTGACGGCATCATTCAAATTATAATTAAGATTAAGTCCTGCCTTAGCAAGCAATGCATTATGGCTATCATCATATGCGAAATTACCATAACCGAGTCCTGTTACTGTTTCAACTTCAAACTTACGAGGAGAACCCTTATAACCGAACAAGGCATTTGTCCAATTTACTCGTGGGGTAAGATATACACTGAAGGCATCGAATGTATTACTACAGATATGTGATGCATCACTCGCCCAATTTCGGAGACCATTAATATTTGTATTACCCTCAAGTGTTACACCGAAGATTGGTGAAATCTCCTTATTCAATACAATGCCGGCAACAGCACCCTGTGGAGCATTCCAATCGTTGAGATTCGTCTCTACACCGCCGACAACGCCGATAGAGACATTATCAAAAAACTTTGAGCTTCCACAATAATTACTCTGCGACTGTGCTGACACAGTCATAATGCTGCAAAGAGCAGCCATAATCATAAAAATAAACTTTTTCATACTTTTTATAAGTTTTAAATTAAAAAATTAATAATTCTTTTCTATCCACCATTTAGCAGCTTTTTCAGTTTCTTCTTTTGTGTTCCATTTCTGATTATTATCAGCATCTACCACATCAAGCTTGCCGATTTTTGCATACCAATGCTCACCGCCATTCCATTGTATAAATCTCACATCATCAATTGATGGTTTTTCTTCATCAGGAAACGTAAGAATATCACTATATTTTTCTTCTATAACGGTTGATACTGTATCATTATATATCAATATCGTCATGTCATGTGACAAACATTGATTAAAATTACCTTTATTAAAAGTAGTAATTCTACTATTCAACGCTTCATTCTCCAATTCAGTAGCAGCTTGCCACAAAGGAATACGTTTAATTTCAGAAGTAATCTCAACGACATTAGCAAAACTATTAGTATAATGTCCTGCAGGAACATTCTCCATTTGTTTACTAAATTTATTAACAACTTGTCTTATACCCTCTTTAATATAAGAGGCACAATATTTTCTCCAATGCTCTCTTATAACCTCAATGGAATCAGCAACAAGATACCAAGTGCCATTAAGTATTTCCTTATCTTTATCAGTACCTTTTTCCTTTATCTCTTTTATTCTATCCTCAGAGAAGTTAGGTCTTAATTTAATAAAATGATATTTACCTTTCATCGTTCTATTTTTAATTTGATAATGCAAAGTTACAAAGATTTTTTTATCCTACCAAATATTTTATGTTAAAAAGATTTAATTTTCTTTTAAAGTGCCATATGAATTGACTTCTGTGACTATATCATCACCTAATACTTCCTCTGTGACTTTTATTATCTTTTTAATCTTGTAGTAGTTAACTCTTTCACTTCGGTACTTTATCAATTCATCTATTGTTTCAAATTTACACCAACCACCACCATAAGTTGAAACTCTATACCACGTTTTTAATAATTTTTCCATATTGTCTCGACCTTTACTTTCGGTTTCTTATCTGCCCCGATGGTATTTACATCGAATTGATACTTTGTAAAGCCATTATCAGTTAATCTATCATATAATTGATTATCATAGCCACTGATTAATATTTTAGCTTTAGACCCGATACAAGCGTCAATAAGACGGTTATGCGTCTCATCATCCATATCCTCGATATATCTTGCTGATGTCCTTGTAGATTGGACATATGGTGGGTCAAGATACAAGAATGTATTCTCGGTATTATACTTCTTGACCAAGTCGATACCGTCTTTATTTGTAACTATAACCCTACTTAATCTCTGATGTAACTCTGGCAATCTGTCAATGCAAGACAGCATATCAGAAACACTTTTCGCCATACCTCTTCTGATAATTGGGTTTATACTGAATCCACCAATACCATTATGGCTTGTATGATTCACATAAAAGAAATAATACGCCCTAGAAACAATGTCAATATCACTTCTTTTCAGTTCTTCCTTATACTTTTGCCTTGTATATTCATCGTATATGGCTAAACTGCACAATTCCTCGAAACGTTCAAAAAATGTCTTATCAGATAGAACCTTATATAATGAATAAACATTATGTTCTTTATCATTGTATATTTCGCATACTTTATCTGGTAAATCAGCCGATAATCCCATCGTATACGAGCCTCCAAATGGTTCGACATACATATTATAGCTGTCTTTCGGAGGGAAATATTCGAGTAATTTATTATAAAAGGTACCTTTCGAACCGAAATATCTGATAGGTTTGAATACTCTACTACTTGTCATATATTATCTTGCCAAATGATATTTTTCTAATAACTCACGGAGATAACGATTCTTCTCGCCACCGATGGTTTTCAACCACTGTTCGTATTTCTCCTTTGTCGCCATAAAGCAAAAAGCCAATACATCAGATCCACCACTTTCAAGAAAATTAGGGTATTTGGTTTTGTCAAATACTCTATCATCGACCAATACAGAGATACAAGTCATCGCATTATTCAAATCCTCTTCAAGGAAAATTGAATGGTGAATACCATTTTTTGTTAGATCAATTTCAAGTTGTTTCAAATCATTTACCGTTCCTCCATTAAGAGCAATTATAGTTTTATCTCTATGAGACCATATAGAATATTCATCTGATTTATCCTTAATATTACCATATTCTACTATAGAATGAGCTAACTGTATACCTTTATCCAACGCCGAAAGATGTCTTTCGACAAAACAATACATTCGATATGAATGATTATTATTATTATTTTCTTCCATAAAATTTAATTTAAATGCATTTGGTTAATATTTATTAAAAAAGATATTTTTATATGTTAAACGAAGCAATCAAAAAACAGATAGATGATATGTTACGTTCAACGATAGATGAAGCAATCGTTCGTAACAAGGTAAGGAATATCGTAAAAGAAGAAGTGTATAAGTATGCAAATCATCTTGTAACTGAGGCAAATGACGATGTAGATATGAAACGTAAAGCTGTGATGAGTATGCTTAAAGACGATAAATTCAATCACGCTGAATTGATGAGACATATCTATCATCCACGTGACAAAGGCGAAGAGGATACATATCGTTCACTTTTCTCGAAGAAAGCGACAGGTAAACCAGACGCCGATGGCTCTGTACGACATTTCACCGACCAAGAAATTACCAAATTATACGAATTATTACGTGAAAAATAAGATTAAAAGGCGTAGCTTTTACTACGCCTTATTTTATTTTTGCTTCTCTCCCTCATATTTCCACAAATGAACATTGTCAAGACAAGTATATTTGCCTGGTTTAATACCTTCAGTACAGAATTGATGCAATATTTCTTCCATATCTGTTATATGTTCTATGAAAAATGCATCAAGTTCCTCCAAATGTTCCTGTGTTTCCTTCTCACAGATTGCTCCCATAGGGTCTTCTCTTGATTCGGCGATTACTTTATCTTGATAGCCTAATATTGCTGCCATATCTTCCCATATGGAAGACAAACCGCAAGCCCACAATATATAGTTGTCGACACCGTAATGTCTCTCATCAATTTTCTCGAACCTCAATACCCTCAACAGTTTGATGTGTTCATCAGTTAAATTAATTGAAATTTTCATATCGTTTTAATTTGTTATGTGTCTTTTTTAAAATGTTTCTTACTTTATATGATGGAATATTCAACTCATCTGCGATAGAATCAACAGTTTTAGGGAAACAACCTATGCCGTAATTTTTGACTATCACATCCCTTTCGGTATCACTTAATTTCCCCAATAAGAAACTGACAAATGACTTAGTGTATTCATCGTTAATGCCACTACTCACATTATCGACGGCAGTTTTCTCGTTAAAAAGTCTATCAGTTTCGCACAAATTCAATTCATTATCAATATCACTGTTATCTATTGTATAAGGTCTTAACTCATCGATATCTGTAGGGTCTTGGATAACATAATTATATTTTTTATGTAATATTTCTATCAATTCCTCATTAGTAGGTTCTCGATGATATTTATTTTCAAACCATCGTCTTGCCTTTGGTACATATAGATTATGTTTATTCGCATTCGGACGTTTGACAATATTATCATAAACATTGTGATAATCCTTGACATATTTTCTAATCCACCATACGGCATAAGTTAGGAAATTATTATCACTATTAGTATCATATTTGTCAATAGCTTCCAATAATCCTAAATTTGCTTCGTTTATGACATCAAGTAAATTATCTTCTTGAGACCATTTCTTGGCAAATGATATAATAAAACGTTGATTACTTTGAACTAATCTATTGATTGCTTCCTGTTTGACCTGATTATCCGAACTATGAGCCAAACTAAGCAGTCTTTTCTGTTCTTGAGGACTTATTACGTCATAATTTCTTACTTCCTCAATATACGCCTTTGTTATGCCCGTATACTTAATGTATCTTCCACTATGTGTTTTACAATCGGTAATCATTATAATAAACGTTTAATTACTTTTTCCTTATTATCGTAATTGTCTTGTTGCCCTCATCTTTTGGCTTCAATTCAAAGACTGCATCATCACCGACAAGTTCAAGAAAACGATAGAATACACCTTTTGAGTACTCTTTTCGTATATTCTCACGACCTCGTAATGTTAATACTACCTTAACCTTAAAACCACTTTCAAGAAATTTCAATGCTGCTCGTGCTTTGGTCTCCAAATCATTATCAGCAATAGTTGCCTTTAATTGTATCTCTTTCAATGTTGTGGTGTTCTTATTACGAGATTTCTCCTTTTTCTTTTGCTCCCATATGAATTTAGAATAGTCGCATAATCTAATAATCGGAGGAGTTACAGACGAATTTATTTCAATTAAATCAAGTGATTTCTCTCTTGAAAGTTCCCTAGCTTCAGACATGGACATTACCCTATTGAAGTCGTTTTCGCTCGCCTCTGAACTATGCTCTTTATATATTAGACGTACAGTATCATAACCATTAATATGCTCGTTGGTCTTATAATCAAATTTGCCTTTACGTGTCGTGTTAGTAAGTCTCACCGCCATAATTAACCTTATTAAGATAATTTTCCTTTAATAACTTTTGTCTTTCCTCAATTCTCTGCTTTTTTGTGGTCCTTATCTTTTCCTTTATCCACTTATCCGACAAAGGACGTATAACTTTAGCCACTTCTTCCGAATATGTCAACTGTTCATAGTCATACACATCAATATCGAGATCTTTCGTGCATTTTTCAAGAATTTCGAGGCATTTCTCCCTTTCTCCATTACCATCCACTTTTGTTGAACCTACAATGGTAGTAATTACCTTTTTACCTTTAAATTCAGCATTGGCAGTAGACAAACAATTGGTTAATGCTTCATAATCAATAGTAACATTACGGCTATCATTATATTTACTGACATACATTAATGAAATTATAGGTTTCCCCTCTTCCTTTAATGTAAGACGAGTACCTAACCTTCGATTGTCACGGTAAGGCTGTTTATCGTTCTCGGCATCGACATAAGGATATTTCCTTGCTAATTTACCTTGAAAACCACTCGCTAACGAACATGCGGTAGATGTACCTAACAAAACGACATCATATTCATCAGTAAAAAAAATTGGGTCTTTGTCTTTAATAAGTTTCATTATTAATTGAAATTAATTTATCATAAAAACCTAGATGAGTCTTGTGTGTAACCTCTTTAAGCTTATCATATGTCATCCATCTATAACTGTCTATCTCATAGCAGCTACCATCATCTGCCAAATTCGAATGACAGGTATTCGGGTCGATATCTGGATAATGTAAACCGAACGCAATTGTAGTCTTATGACTATTCTGTAACACACTACCCAATGGGATTAAACTATTGACCATCTCATCACTAAGGGTAAGTCCGGTTTCCTCCTCGAATTCACGAACGGCAGTTTGAGACCAATTTTCATTGCCTTCAACTCCGCCCTTCAAAAACATCCATAAATAGCGATTATTCCAATGATTACCACCAGGATGTCCTACGAAAAACTCCATTTCACCTTCATCGTTGACACGATAAGGTATAATTCCTGCGCTATAATTCATTATTTAAAATTTGTTGATTTCTTTAATTTATTCAATAATTTCACTTCATCATCAGTTAATGATGATGGGAATTGCTGCCGAATAACAACCTTGAGGTCTCCTCGACTTCCATCAGGTTTAGGTAAACCTTCACCCTTTATGGTAATGAAACTATTTGTTGGGGTACATTTATCCACGTGACATTTAACTTTTTTACCGTTAATGTGAGTGATATTAATGTCACAACCTAGCAGGCAATCAATTAATCTAACGTCTTCGTGTTTAATGACATCAAAAGGGTTATCACTACTAAGATAGAAGCCATCTACATCATTTGTAATATTATATGTCACATATAGATCTCCACAAATACCATTATGTTGACCCATATTGCCACCGCCACGCTTTACGTATTCCTTACCACAATCAGTAACAAACGGTATATCTATGTTCATTGTAATGACATTTTCTACAACACCCGTTCCTCCACAATGTGAACAGCCATTTACAACTGTTTTACCCGTTCCGCCACAATGTGAACAAGGATGGCGTGATTCAAAATACCCATTAGGCATTACTCGTCTCTCGACTTCTATGCCAGTACCATTACAATAAGGACAATCATTATATTTACCATATTCGCCTAAGCCACTACCTCCACATTTAGGACAAGTTTGCTTCAATTTGAAATTAACTTTCTTATTACCTCCTTCATATAATTCCTTTAATGAAATGTTTATCTTAAGCTTTTTATCATTTCCTCGTTGTCTTGTACTGCCTTGTCGGAAGCCATCACTTTCACCGAAAGGATTACCGAATGGATTTGCAGCATTTGCATAATAACGGAATATTTCATCAATATCACTGTCATTATTATAACCGCCACCATCAACTGTCCCGAACATATCATATTTTTTCCGTTTTTCGGCATCATTTAATACTGAATATGCCTCCGTAATTTCCTTGAATTTATCTTCAGCCTGCTTTTTCTCATCGTCAGATTTAGAGACGAACTTATCAGGATGGTATTTAAGACATAACTTACGATAAGCTTTCTTCAATACTTTGGAAAAACTGTCCTCATCGAGCTTCTTGTCAGCATCGGTCAGCCCTAATATTTCGTAATAATCTTTTTTCATTGTTTTACTATTTAATGGTGCAAAGGTACAAAATTAAATTCTTGAATGCAAATTTTAAATGTTAAAAATAATAAAAATAGGTAAAGATATTATATTATTATCGAATCTATCTTTACCTATTTTCACGATAAAATGACAAAAATGGTATACCCGTTAGTATACCATTAACAATAGTTTAAAATTCACTTTCGAACAAGTTTTTAAACTTATCCAACTTCGCCTTTAAAGATGTCTTCTCATTTACGAGAGAAGTATTGTGATAACGCAAATCATCATTTGCCTTTTGAAGATCTTTATTTAAATCGTATAATTCCTTATTCCTGTTTGACAATTCTTCAATCTTCAAAGTAAGCCTATTTATTTCATCCTCGAAATTTATACCAGATTCATTCTTACCACAAGAACATTTATTGCAACCTCCATCACTGTCACAAGAGCCAGTGCATATGCATCCCTTATTCTCATCAGTTTTTACAGGATTTCCTTCGGATTCAATATTCTTTGACTGATGTATATCCAATATCTTCTTACCATTCTCATACTTTTCCTCATCTTTGGATACAAGTTCACCATTCTTCCATTTCTCACAGACTGTATGAACATTTGTCTGTATGTTCTTTGTTGCTTCATCAAAAGCCTTGAAAAAGTCACTTCCCAAGACACTACAATTCATCATTTTTTCAAAAAAGTCCATTGCCATAATTAAAAAATTATTTTATTATTCTTATTTATTAATGCAACTTTAATGCCATCTTATCTATTACTGACATAATGTCGATTGTTATTTAAAATTCTTCAATTTATCTCTATAAAATCTGTCATTTCTGACAGATCTTTTTTCATTCGGTATAACTGAATATATCTCTTTCATCTTATTCCTATGTAATTCTGAATGTGTCGATAAATAATCAGATGACTTCTTGAGCATTATCCTATAATCGTCATCGGAGAATAATTCATCCAATTCTTCTATTGCCCTTGTGATGATGCAATTTACAGTCCTATTTGAATCTTCTCTCTTGTCATCAATTACGAAGTATTGACTATCCATACTAGGTATATTACTCTTAAATACAGCACTATACATTCCTAATTCTAGTACCATTTTAGATGCTATCGAAGTTGCCTTCCTCAAATCTGATACTGCACCACTAGTCTTATTATCGTCACCGAATACAGTTCTTTCTGCAACATATCCACCCAGTGCAATTTTGATGTTATTCATATAATAATCATATGTTTTTATTGCACGTTCATCCTCGTCATCATCTTGCAATAAGAAGCCTCCCGTACCACTCTCTGTAATGCCTACCTGCTGTGTTATATCTACCTTTTCTTTCATTATGTGAATTTTATAATGCAAAGATACTACTAAAATTATAAAAAATATAATTTTCTACGGTTAAAAATAATTAATTATCATAAAAACATTTCAAATTTATCTTTACCGCAATCATATATCCTATAGATACCTCGTTCCATCATTATCTGATGTACAGTTTTATTCTTATCAAAACTATTCTCGATAAGTTTATTTTTGGTATATTTCGATTTGTTTTCTCTATTATTACCTATTACGTAATAGTAATCAGGTGATAAAGTTTCTACATAAGTAAATCCTAATGATAAATATTCTTTAGATTCACGCCATCTTTTATCAGCATAAGCTATCACCTTAGAAGGATTTAATGAATTGATAAAATATGATAGTAATTTATGTGTACCATTAATAACTGAAATATTTAATGCTTCACATAGATTTAAAATAGTATACGCATCTTTTTTACTACTATATCCAATCGACATAAGTAAAACTAAATTGTCTTTAAAAAATAATCCAAAATGATATTTTGCTTTGCATGCATCTTGCATATCATTTGATTTTAAAAAATCATTGGCTTCCTTATATTTCACTTTTTTTAAAACACAATCATCAGCATTTATCTTAACGACATCTTTTGCTTTCAACATTTTTCTTAGTCGTGATTTAACAACATCTGGATGTTTAATCCACTCATCTTCAAAAATATGAATTAACGTTATACCTTTCTTATCGGCAAGGTCACTTTTATTCAAATGACAATATACAGGATCTTCTTTAAATTGTTCACTATGCCAATATAAGCCATCATATTCAATTCCAATTTTTTCTGAAGGGCAATAAACGTCAATTTCTTTATTATTAAGAATTTCCCTATTTCTTAATTCAGTATCTTTATCTATCGTTTTACAAAATTCATATATTTCGGCTTCTTTGGTGGACATTATATTTCCACATAAAGGACATCCATGCCCACATAAATGATTATCAGCAAGCTGCCAAAAATCACCATGTATCGGACAGGTAATACATATTTTAGATTTCGCATTTATATATTTCGTCTTATTATATGTATATTTGTATTTATGCACAATATTGCATTTTTGTATATATTCTGTTTGTTCTCTTTTTTGAGTTTTTATCGAAGCATTTCTACCGCATTTAGGACAACCGCTTCCTCTCAAATGAACATAGGGCATTTGCCAAAAATCACCATGTATTGGACAAGTAATACATATCTTGGTATAGTTGTTTTTATATTCAGTATTATGATACTTGTACCTATTACCATGAACCACATTGCTCTGTTCAATAAAAGATTCGGTACTCTTCAAGGCATTTACATTGTTAATAATACCACACTTAGGACATCCACGACCATTGAGATGATTAGATGGCCTTTGCCAGAATTCACCATGCTCTGGGCATATTATACATACGTCGGTTTTATTATTTATATATTTAACTAACGTATAGATATATTTACCTTTATGTACTTCAGTTGCCTTCCTGATAAAATCTTCTACCGTAAATGGTTTCATTATATCAAAATCGTATTTTTTGGTTTTACTACGAAAACACAGCCATATTGTTTCATAATAAATACATTCATAGTATTATCAGTGCGTTCTTCAATATATCGTGAGAAATCGTCAAAACGACCATTAATGCCTTTCTTAATGTTCTTCTTCTCGTCATCGGTTATTTCGATCTGCAAACATTCCAGATTATCAATATCGTTATCATAACCTTTTTTATTCAACATATGTAAAAAGCCACTTTCTTCACTAACGTAATTATATAAGGTAAAAGGCACCCTTTTAAACTTCCTTACTTTAACTTGTGTAATTAAATCACCATATTTGTCCATTTTAAAATTAAAAATAAAATAATAATAAAAATGTCACAGATAGTAATTTAAAACTATTCTGTGACATTATCAATTTGTGTGTTTTCCATACTGGCATATTAGGAAACAACAACTTAGGTAGTGGCGGCAGGAATCGAACGCTGCAATCTTCGGATTATGAGTCCGATGTCGTACCATTAGACCACGCCACGATATTAATAAATGTAAAGACTACTAAATTCGGTATTTTTCAATTTATAACCATTATCAATATTTTTCGAAGTAACCGAACTTCCACTATTACATTATAAGTTTGCAAAGAAAATTAGAAAGAGTATAAAAAAACTTAATATCGGACTCGAACCGATGACTCTTATTACCAAAAAAAAAAAA
>NFYZ01011340.1_pt1 | contig 40660 bp, 44 predicted proteins | sample 1092561 | NCBI WGS metagenome assembly NFYZ01 (sample SAMN03609887, study PRJNA323583) | gut metagenome | isolation source: feces | host: Rattus norvegicus | place: Malaysia | collected 2013 | reverse complement strand
GCTCTTCCGATCTTGTTGCACGTATGATTTTTCTTTAGCGTTGCTTCACGTTTCTTTTGTATTTCTGCCCAATTATACTTTTCTTTTATTGTAGGACATCTCATTGGTTTTGCATCACCGTATAAAGCAATCATTGTGCTTTCAATTTTTGTTCTTATGTCTACATTTTGCAAAACACATTCACACCCGTACCTTTCTAAATTAGTTTTTCTTATTAGATCTATATTATTATAGTTAGCATCACCGTACCTATTGAGTTTCGTCTGTCTTATTTTGTTTATAGATTCTTCCGTTAGGCAACAACAACATTTTTCCTTAAACTTGTCTGTTTTAGAATAGCTATCTACACCGTATTTTTCTAAGCAAGTATTTCTTGCACGTTCCCTATTATTATACTTAGCATCACCATATCGTTTCTGTTTAGTCTCGCCTCTTTTAATTATAATAGATCTTTTTTCTTCATCTGTCTTATTCAAATATGTTTCTTTGAATTTCTCTCTATTAGTATAGTATCTTTCTTCATGTTGTTTTAGATTGGTTGCTTCTCGTTTATCTTTAACATGATTGTTATAGCAAGATATGCTACAGTATCTGTCTATTATAGTATCTCTCTTTTTACTTATTACTTCTTTTGATTTAGTAGAACATGACGGCGAGCAATGATTTGTATATAGACCAGATGAATTTGGTCTCCCTAAAAATGTAACAGGCTTACCACATACTGGACATATTGGGCGTTTTTCTATATTATATTTTATTCTGTATACTAACTCATTTAAAGTATCATTAATAGAAGAATCATCAAATCTATTATATAGATAGTCTACCCGTTCTTTAGTTAATCGTTTTAATGCGTGCCCGTTCAGTGTTCCTGTTTTTGTAAAGCAAATATCTATAATATCTTTATCCGTCATCTAAACTGTCTCCAAAATTTCTGTACCTGCGCGATGGTTGCTTTTGAGAAATGCCCTTCTGTATAAAATGCTGTTGGTAATAGTCTTGTTGGTAATACATATGATTTTCCTCTTAATACTGGTATATACATCTTAACACCAAATGCAATCTTATTATGTCTTTTTAATATATGTTTTAATGCATTATAGTTTATAAATCCTGCAGGTCTATCTGGTGCATCATTAAAGTGTTTCTTGAAATGATGTTTAAATACGTTGTATGTAGTATTAAGAATCCTTGCACGTATTCTTGGCGGATAATAATGTAAGTTTAAACCAATTTCTCTGATGACACCATCATTAGTCCTTGTAATACCAAAAAATAAAGTTAATGGAGTTTTGTCGTAATATTCAAGTTCCTCTGCAAATTTAGGTTGTGCATAACCAAACAACACTATCTGCCCTGGTAACAGATATTTACTAGTAGGCTTTATCAATGACATTATTTCTGCATATGCCGTTTTAGATCTAATATTTAATGGACGTTTTGCTAATGGGTGATTAGATATAGACTCGTCCATTCTAAAATTGTCTATAGACTCCGCATCATATATATATCTATCTATATCATGTAACGTTGGTTTTGGGCCAGCATTTTTATTTTCCTCTATCTCCTTTTCTTTTCTCGTAATAATCATCTTAAATATTTAAAAGAATTTTTCAGTAACTATAATGAACTTCATATTATGCTTTTCTGCATATTCTTTGGCTGCTTTCCATTTATCACAGTTCTTTACCCATTGTTCTTTAAGCCATCTTGTATCAAACTCTGATGGACGAATAGTTTGGTTAGATGGTTTTATCTCCACTATTATCACATGGCCTTGTTTATTCTGTATTACAAAGTCCGGGTTATATATATGTTTTCTATTATCTAATCTACTAATATATGGAATTTCTAATGGTTCAGATGCCCACTTAACTATATTTGGATTGTTCTCACAGTAATTCATGAACTGTAATTCAAGACCACTTCTATATATTGCAGGTTCACCTTTACATGACTCAACATATTTTCGACAGGTTTTTGGGTCTACTATACCATTATGATATAAACCGTTTCTTTTTGGTAACATACCTTTTATCTGTCGTTGTTTCGTCATAATTTAAATAGTATAGTTAAATTTCTTATATTTAAGTACTATATATTAAAAATAATATAGACACTTTTAATTCTGTGTTTAAAGTTATTTTTAATTTTTAGCAGTCTGTTCAATATTTTTCTTTGTTCATAAATAATGAACAGACTGCTAAAAGTGAACACAAATATATTTTTAAGTAATTTATTATGATAAATAAAATAAAAAGAGAACTTGTAAGTTTGTTTATTGGATTATGTGCATTATTCACAGTACTTTTATTAAACGCATCAAACAGTAACAACAATACTATCAATAATAATATAGACGTTCAAGATACTGTTGTTATAGACAATAATGACAGTCTTAACTATATTAAGGATGAGTTGGTATCTGAAGTTAGTAGATATATATATAAACAGGCGCCAAACGCGCATGATGAGATTGCTAACTATATCGTTTCTGCGTGTATAGAACATGATATAGACATCTGTTTTGCTATGGCACAGACTCAAATCGAAACTAATTTTGGAACTTTGGGTGCTGGTCGTCACACATCAAGAAAATCATTGTTCGGTGTATCTAAAAGATATGGTACATACGAAGATGCAGTATATGATTATACATCATTGTTAAGAACAAGATATCTTATCCGTGGAAAGACAGAACATGATCTTATGAGAAATTATATAAACAAAAATGGACATCGTTATGCTGAACATAGTGGATATGAAATATCGCTAAGATCTACATATAAAACAATAAAGAACTCAACAGATATTGTAAGCATACAACGCCGCTATAAAAACAAAAATACTACTATCTAATAAGAAATGTTAGATCTACTAAAAAAATATAAGCACTACATAATAATTGCATTGTTAGTATTTACTAACATATATACAATAAGATCTTGTTATAATAACAAAGAAGCAGGTGATAACAATGTGATAGCGCTTACTGACTCTATAAAATATTATAAAACGAAGTCAGGTGAACTATTTGTGTCAAAAACATTACTTGAAGGGGATTTAGCATTATTAAAGATAACTAATGATAGTCTATATAGAAAAATAAAGGAACTTAACGTGAAGGATCCTTCTTCTGTCATATATATAGACAATGTTATAGAAAATCCTACACATGACACTATATGGATGTGGAAACCTGCAGAAAACTATAATATAAATAAACAGTTTGCTTTCAATGACAAATACAGAGTACTTGAGGGAAATGTTTTTTTACGTGATAGCATACTTGGCATGAATATTTCTAAAGACTATGTCTATTTTGATTATATATTATGTATTGAAGACAATGAAGTAAAGGTTAAGTCATCTAATCCATATATAAAATACAATAATATTTCTGGGGTTATTATTCCTGAACAGAAACATAAAACATGGGGACTTACTATAGGGCCATCTATATATACTGGTTTAAATTCAATAAATGGAAAATGGAACTATGGCATAGGAATTTCTGTAACGTATGGATTAAGAATAAAGTAACTAAAAATACTTAATATTTTGTGAATTAATTTGATACTAATGTCTATTTTAAATTAATTGAACATAGAAGACTAAAAATATTTTTTAACAATGGATTTTCTTACAAAGGAATTGGTAGATACCATCCATTATTCAGATGTAAAAAAGGATCGGTATCATACTAGGAAGATTGTTATTAATGGAAGACCATATATAAAGATCGGTAACAGAACGGCAACATCTGTAATCGTTCTTTTATATAAGGTTTTTAATCCAAGTGTTGAACATAGCGAGTATCTCGCTTTAATGGGCGTTGCACGCCAAAACCCAAAAGATATAAACATTACTGTAGAAGAAGGTTATGAAGTTGCATATGAAAATGCACTTATTTCTCCTGTTGCCACAGTAAAATATTTAAACAAACCATCAAAGATAGATATTCTTAATTTGATTGATGTGTATTACAATACTTTACCACAAGAATTTGAATACACTCAAAAAGAACTTCTTAAGATGGGCGAACATGTTTCTAAATATGACTATTATGATGAATATTATAATGGTTATAAGAAGCTACAAATATATAGACGCAAAAAATAATGCAGGAGTCAATTAGCATACAAAGTTTCGGGTATTCTGAAATGTATGAATGGATGGAATTGCCTGAAGAAAATGCACGTTTAGCCAGATTTGTAACCTTTTCAGAAAAGGATCCTAATCGCATAGAACTTTTTGGTAAAAAGGATTCTTCAATGTTGCTTGGTATCACTACAATCAATTCTACTATTGATTCGGATGACCCAAAAGAATGGAAATATAAATATATGGTTACTGAAACTGGTGACTGTGTATTACAACGTGAACGTCTTGCTGTAGCAACAAAGCAGTATGATGAGAATCTTGAAATGGCATTTATCCGTACATACCCATGGGAACATCTAATTAAAGTAGAAAACAAACTATATGACCCATCAAAGGAATATGTATCACGTTCAAGTCGTGGTGAATGGGCCCGAGTAAATCTTATGGGTAAGGCCATCATAAAAGATAATGGAAAATGTAAAGGTGGCGAATACTGCAAGCCATACGTTGGTAAGATAAAGGATCGTATGGGTACAGCAGTTCCTTCAAAATCAACTACTGACAAGAATAGATTTTATGTTCTTGGGCGTATCAATGAAAATATGATACTTATTGTAAATAAATAAACATTATAGAAAGATGAGTAAGAAAAAACTACCTAAAGTAAGTGTCATTACGACTTTCTATAATGCAGAAAAGTTCGTATTGATTGCTATTAATTCAGTAAACCAACAATATGTAAATACTGAACAGTTTGAACTTGAATATGTTATAGTAGACGACAAGTCAACAGACAAGTCTCGTACTATTGTTGAGGACTTTATTCATAAACAAGGCAACTCAAATATCATATTTAGGATTATTGAACCAAAAGAAAATCTTGGGTGCGGTGGCGCAAGACGTTATGGTATAGACAATTCTACAGGTGATTATCTAATGTTCCTTGATGCTGATGATTATTACATGCACACTGATTTTGTTTATCGAGCATTCAATGACATCACTTCAGAAAATGCAGATATTGTTGAATATGGCATCATGTTCAATCAGGCAAACGGACAGCAGATTAACAATACCGCACCACAGAAGTTTGTATTGACTGACTATAAAATCATGGAACAAGCATTGTTTAAAGACAATCTTATAAAGTTCAATGTATGGTCAAAAATCTATACGCGTGCGATAACAAGAACAATGCCTTATAGCACATCGCGAACATATGAGGATGTGCGGACCATTCCTGTATGGGTATCTAACGCGAAGAAACTAGTTGTTATGCCTACACCTGAAATTAATTACCGTGCAGCAACAGGTTCTATTATCCGTGAAGACAACATTAAGACACGTCTTGGTACAATCGCTGCCATTTCAGAACTGTTTGACAATCAAAAGTTCAATTCAGATTTGAACATAATGAAAGCTATGTATTCTCGTGCTATGGTTGACCTTGAGGCAATACTTCATAACCATTCTTCAAAGGATCCTGGTTTTAATGAGATGTCTAGATATAATACAAAGATGCTAAGTAAGATCTATCCTAACGATTATAAAAGGATTACTTACCATATTGAGGATGATATACAACAGACAGACAATAACGGAATTCCGACGATTAACATACCAAATAAGGTGAATATTGAGGATGGTAAAATTGACATGAGTAAAATTAAAGGATGGGATAAATAATTGAAATGTGTGGTACTTAAGTACCACACATTTTCATAAACATCTACTATTAAACATTAAACTTAACTATTATTTTTTGCTATTTTAAATTAAAACATATTTATCAAAGATGATTATATATAATAGTTTTTCACAAACACCTACACGAAATTATACAGCAGCAGGAATTGACTTTTTTGTTCCAAACGTAGACGATAATGATATTGAAAAGTCGAAGTTAGCAGTAGAAGCATATAAACAGTCTTATAAGATTACAGATGATGATATTGACAAGCTTTTGGAATATGTAGACACTTATGCAAATGCGGAAGTATTGGATTTACTTAGAGGAAATTATACCAATCTTTTGCTTTTGTATTATGGTCTTAAAGACAAGACACGTTATTTCATGCGTAAGGACAAGACAAAAACAGAGGCCGATTGTGTGAAATATTTTATAGACAATGTATTGACGTTTGATTCTAATGGGCGTATTGGTGTGAAGTGTAATTTTTCCGATATGTTGTTTATCAATTCGGGAATTAAGGTGGCATTGAAACCTAAACAGTCATTGGAATATAAGAATAAGTCTGGTAAGGGAACGCAAGGCTGGTCCGTAAAAGCATGCTTAGTTGATGAGGACTATGCCGGTTTTACACATTTATCTATGCAGTATTTGTGGTGGGATGATACTTTTGGGACCGTGTATGTTGGCGATAAAATAACACAAGGTACTGTACAGACAGTGGAGACTGATGATGCTGAGGAAGTTGATGTAGAAGAATATAATAAGATTATGTCTAATACTAAACGTGGTTCTGCAGGTTTTGGCAGTTCCGATGTGAAACATTAATTAAAATATAATTTAATTATAGAAGCGTACTGTGAAAACGGTACGCTTTTTTATTTTTAAACATGAGTATATCTATACTTTAAATTTATTATTTAACATTTTAATTAATGGCTAAGTTTCCATCAAAACAAGGTACAGGTGGCGTAAGACTACCATCGAATACCGATATGGCTTTAATGACACGTACAGAAGATCTACTAAATGATATTGAGCAGACATTAGCTATGTCTATTGGTAGTGTGTTCTTTAATCAGAAAGCTAGCATTACTAGCTTTTCACAACTTAAAGGTAAAGCAGCTGGGCCTTCATTGTTATTGGGAAAATTAGATAAGATTTGTGAAAGTATAGATAACATATTTAACAAGGACAATAAGAACTTTAAGGACACATATACATTAATAACAGATTCAGCTGAAGCATTACGTACATTAGCATCTATAGATTTTAGTCAACTATCACAGCAGAATACTTCAGAGAATATAATAAACAATACTAATAACAATGTAGATATAATAGACTATTCAGATGTGTTAGGATCTATAGATGATAATGTAGATACAATAACATCCGAATTAGCAAAAGTTGTTGGCACATTAGATACCGTAAAAAATAATAATAAGATTGAACTTCTCATAGGAGGTGGCATATCTAATGATAATATTGACGCATTAACAAAACTATCCGAAATAAAAGTATCTAAAGATAGTATCATTAATGGGGATGTGTTTGAAAGATTTATTAAGTCACTTGAGGCATTTTCAAAAAATAGTAAGTTAATTCAAGGTTTAGATAATGACCTTAAAGAAATAAGTACATTTGTTGAGAATTTAGATAAGTTATTCAAAGACCAGACGGCACTTGCTAGTTCAGCCGAAATTGCGGCAAAGGCAAACGAACGTACATCTGATGCAATGGAAAGCATGAATGATGTAGCTATACAAGCAAATAGCAATGCTGATACTGCGAGTTCCGCAACAGTAAGCATGAAAGATGTGGCATCGTTTGTTATGGCATGCGGATTTACCATGATGTTAGGTGCTGCATTGATGATGATACCGGGTATGGCTATTGCTGCATTGAAATTTGGTGCAACATTAGGTCTATTTATATTGTCTGTATTAGCACCAATAACCATGTTGGGACAATTTGCAGATCCAGCACTTTTTGATAATCTAAAACATCTAAATAGCTTTATATTTATATGTGGATTTACCATGTTACTTGGTGCAGCAATCATGCTTATTCCAGGTATTGTTAAAAATTCACTTAAGTTTGGACTAACATTATCATTGTTTATAACATCTGTATTGATCCCGGTAGGACTATTATCCGTATTTGGCAATGCGAAAGCACTTGAACAGGTATCTAAATTAAAATCTTTTATATTTCTATGTACTGTAACTATGTTTTTAGGTGCTGCTGTGATGTTTATACCAAATATGGTTAAAAATAGCCTTAAATTTGGTGCTACTTTATCATTGTTTATATTAATGACTATTGCTCCAGTAATGCTTTATGGTAGATTAGTAAAATCAGCCATGCATAATGTAAAAGACATTAATAGACTTATAGTAACATGTAGTATTATCATGTTGCTTGGTGCAGCGTTTATGATGTTAGGTGGCGGTAAGATGGTTGAGTCCGCGTTGAAGTTTGGACTAACTTTAGGGGTGTTTATCACATCAGTAATATTCCCATTATTAGTATTTTCTTTATTAGGGAAACATGCATTAGATGCTGTAAAGAAGTTTTTAGCTCTTGTTACTGTGTGTACCATAATAATGATGGTTGGTGCGTTCTTTACAATGAATACTAAACTAATGGCACACGCATTAGCATTTGGTTTTATGCTAGCATCATTCATTACTTTAATCATGATGCCAATATTAGTATTCTCGTTTTTAAGTCCAATATTAATGAGATCGTTAAAACGTATGACAGCTTTTATTATGGTATGTACTATAGTCATGCTAATAGGAGCGTTCTTTATGCAAAACGAGAGCTATTGGAAAAATGCTTTGTTATTTGGTGGTCTAATATCAGCATTTATATTTGGCGTGTTAATGCCATTTAAGTTATATGGTAAAATGTTACGTAGCACATATAAAGATGTTGCTGCACTTGCATTATTAGTAACGGCTGCAGCAGGAGCGCTTCTTTGCGGTGCATGGTTTATAGAAAAGTATGGCACGTCTTCTATATTAGAATTTGCATTAATATTAGGGCTGTTTGTTGCTGCGATGGGAGGTGTATGTGTTGCTATTAATGCATTAACTAAAACGATGACAAAGGCATATTTAAACATGCTTGGTATGTCTGCATTTATTACAGCGTCATCATTTGCATTGGTTGCTGGTGCGTGGTTTGTAGAAAAGTATAGTGCGTCTTCGGTACTAGAATATGCAGTAGTGCTTGGTGGATTTATTGTAGGAATGGGTCTTGTCATGCTGGCGTTAAATGCACTTTCTGGACCAATAAAAATGTCGATAAAAAATGCTGGAATGATGGCTGTTACTATTGCGGCAATGAGTTTAGCAATGGTATTAGCAAACAAAGCGGCTGAAATAGTAGATATAAATAATATATTAGAATTCCTTGCAATTACTGGAATATTTGCACTAGTATTTGGTATAATGGGTGCACCTTTTGTTGGTGAATGTATATTTGCTGGCGCAATAGCAGCTGGTGCAATGGGTATAGCTATAGGATTATTAAGTGCAGCATTTATGTTATTAAATAAAGCAATAACTGATACTCCTGTATTAGATAATCTAGGCACGTTAGCATTAATAATTTTAGGAATTACTGGCGTATTTACTGAAATAATATTATTGAGCCCAATACTTATACTTGGTAGTGTTGTTGGCACATTAATGAGCGTAGCTATTCTTACATTAGGTACAGCATTTTTAGTAATGAACGCTGCTATGAATAACTCACCAGTACTTGATGATGTTAAAGTAATGTTATTAGCAATAGCTGGCATGGGCCTTGTGTTTACGGAATTAGGGCTTTTATCTATACCGATATTGTTCGGTACTGCAGCTGCTGTATTGATGTCTACAGGTATACTTACACTTACATTAGCATTTGGTCTATTACATTTATGCTTAGGTGATGAAAACTCATTAGTTGATGATATAGAAAATATAAAAGTTGCTGTAGTCGCAACTGGTGAGTTGTTTGGTGTAATTATTGGTTTAACACTTAAAGCTATTTTTGTAACCGCAGCAGGCGTGGCTATGTTGCCAGCAATATTAATGACAAAATGGATAGTATCATCATTATCTAGCACAGTACGTGATTTCAACAGTGCTGGCAAAATGGACATATCTGCCATAAAGACAGCTATGGCCGAATTCTTTACTATATCTGATGTTTGTCCATCATTGGTAAATATAGTAAAGATGACTGGCAAGCTTACCGCATTATGGGGTCTTACTAAACTAATTAAGTGGGTAGTTGGAAATGTTGCAGATTCTATTAGAGAATTTGCTGATTTAAGGGTACCGACAAAGTTCAATAAGGACGGTGTTGCTATTGAATACAAAGTTCTTGGTAAATCCGATTTTGTTGAAGCAGCAGAAAATATAAAGGCAACTATACTGACATTAAGTGGTGCGATAAGTGATGTTATATCTAGTAATAAGTGGTTATTAGAAAAGGATTTTGAAGATAAATTATATAGAATAAGAAGACTTACTGTTACTGAAGCTGTAATGATGTCTATGCTTTGTCATTCGTTGCAGAGCTATGCTAATTTACAGATTCCAACCAAATGGGACGATAAAGGAAACCCTATAAGATTTAGACCAATGGAAAAGACCGATTTTATAAATGCAGCTGAAGGTATTGAAAAAATTATCGTGACTATGGCAGGTGCTATAAATACAGTCTATGAAAAATATAAGAATAACTTATTCGGTATAAAAGGTTACTTTATAGTAGAACAAGTATCTCATATAGTAAATACTGAAGCAGAAATGGTATCGTCTCTATCACAAGGTCTACAACAATATGCTCAATTACAAGTAGCAGATAGATGGAACAACAAAGGTATAGCTACTCACTTTAGACAGATGACGCCACAGGAATTTACTGATGCTGCTACAAATATAGGGACTATAATGACCACATTGGCCGGTGCGATATATTGTGCATGGACTGGTAATGATTATAAGATATCTGAAAGTGTGACATTGAAAGGATCTGGTCCAGGAAAGGGTCTTAGTTCGTTACATGATGGTTCGTTATTTGGTACACCACTTAGTGAGATATTACAAAATATGGTGCCTATGGGTGACATTGTTGCAGGTTTAGGTTCTGGCTTAGCATCTTTTGCTGAACTAAAAATTCCTGTTGAATGGAACGAAAAGGGAAAGCCTAAAAAATTCTTACCATTATCAAGTGAAGACTTTAATAAAGCAACAACTAATATTGGATTAGTTGTCACAACAATGGCTACTGCAGTAAAGGGTGCATATGATACGTTAGATAGTGGTAACGGATGGTTTTCTAATCCAGGAAAGATGATGGAACATATGAAGCCATTTGGTGAAATTGTTGGAAATTTCGGAAAGGGATTAGAAAGCTTTGCTAAATTACAGATACCTACAAAATATGATGCTAAGGGTAGACCAATAGATTTCATGCCACTTACTGGTAAAGAATTCATATTAGCATTTAATAATATAAAGCGTGTTATGGTAACGCTTGCTACTGCCATAGCAAGCTCTTATAAAGCAATAAACGAAACAGAAGGTGTTAAGGATGTTGCTAAAGTAATAACTGCTCTTGAGCCAATGGGGACATTGATTAAAAATGTTGCGGACGGCGTGCAGGCGTATGCTAACTTAAAAGTACCAATATATGGTACAGGTGGAAAGATCGTAGGATATAATCCTTTAACTGATGATATGTTTAGTAAAGCCGGATCTAATATAGTAAAGGTCATAATGGCTGTATTATTTGGTAGTGAGGCTGACATTAAATCATTTAACAAAGATACTCGTGAAGGTTTAGTAGGAGCATATAACTTATTAAAACAACTAAAGGTAGAAAATCAGGTCGAAGACATATTAAAGATGTTCGTTCCTGTTGGTAATTTATTAAAATCTATATCAGAAGGTGTTGCTGCTTATGCTAAGTTAAGTATTCCTACAGCATATGATGATAAAGGGAAACCAATATCATTCACACAATTGGAACCTAAGGATTTTGAAAAGGCAGGGGATTCTATCCAAAGAGTAATACTTACTACATTGTTTGGCACAGGTAATGATAACACTTCTGCTACAGGAGGCGTAATAGGTGCGTATAATAAACTTAAGGAATTACATATAAACAATGAGATAGAAGAAATTATTAAAAGCTTTGTTCCAGTAGGAGAATTGATAAAGAATATGTCTGATGGTGTAAACGCATATGCAAATGGTATGGTACCAACAAAATGGGATAAAGATGGTAAGCCAATTGATTTTCGTCCTTTAGATGAAACGGATTACACTAATGCAGGTGAAAACATCAAAACGGTCATTACTACTATTGCATCATCATTGATAAAGACATATAAAGACAACCAAGAGTTGTTTGACCCAGAAGACAAACAGTTCCAGGTTGTAGTTGAATCTGTTTCCAAAATAGGAAATATAATTAAAGACATATCAGACGGTATTACAACGTATGCAAAGGGCGGCATACCTATATGGAAGGATGGAAAGATCATAGGATATGAAAAATGGTCAGATACTTATTTTGAAAATGCAGCAAACAATATAGCTAAACTAATTACAGCTACATCTAATGCAGTCATAGCTGTATGGAGCAATAAAAGTTTTTCATCATTGTTTGAAAATGGTAGCGAATTTAAAAATGCAATTGATGCTATAGCTGGTGTTGGAAATGTGATAAAAGGGGTTGTAGACGGTGTTCAGGCGTATGCTGACTTATCCATACCATATGCATGGGATAAAAATGGTAAGCCATCAAAATATCGTAAGATGGGTAGTAAAGATATAGCAAAAGCAAAATCAAATATCGCTTTGCTTATTATTAGTACAGCTAATGCGATATTAGATGCATGGAATGGAAAAAATTTAGAAGGTACAGGACTTATTGGATTAAATTCCATAATAAATGGTAAAGATAATGCTGGATTTAGTTTTAGTACAGTAAACATTGCGCTTAACGATGTTGTTTCTATTATAAAAAATGCAGCATCTATGCTTACTGCTATTGCTAGTCTAAAAATACCTAAGGGTTTTGATAAGAATGGTAAAGCAACAGGATATTTGACATTAGGAAAGGAACATATAATTGCTGCCGCCGAAAACATAAAGGATATACTTACACAATTGCCTAATGCTATATATGAAGCATATACAGGTGGTAATCAAACTTATTTTGCTGGTAATAATTTACAAGATATATCTAATAAGTTAAAGACACTCCGCAATATGATTGTAGATATAGAAAAAACTGCTAAAACAATAATAGATACTAGCAAATATCTACATGACATGTATAATTATAGTAGCAAATATACTGGTGACGTGTCATCTAAGGGACTTACTATAGGATGTTTTATAGATCTATATGGGGTATTATATGAAATTGGTAAAATGGATGTCGAAACAAAAAATATGACATCGCTTGCTGATAAGGTGACCACTATACAACAATCATTAAACAATTTAGGTATACTAATTGGTGCCATAGGACAGTTTAGTAAAAACTTATCTGACAATAATATATTTAGTCAAGCAGTAGATAATGTGAACAAATTTGTCTCGTTGAATGTTATTGGTAACAATACTAGCATGTTGTCTAATCTGATGTCTAATATAGATAGTTTCATTAAATTTGCTGATGCAAAGTTTAGTAATGATATAGATTTGAATTTAGAAGCATTAGAAAATACTAAAGCATTAGTAGATTATTTTACAAAATTCATAGATTCCAATAATGGACTTGCCAAATCGGTATCTACTATAATAGATTCTATAAATTATATAGATAGTATATATAATCCAAGTAACGAAAATATAGAATCTGGTTATATAACATCTAAGATAACACCAATAGTTACAGATATAAATTCATCTATATCAGTATTTGATAGTTTATCTAATATAATTGAAGGTGAATCTGTACCGAGAATAATATATAATACTGGTAAATCATTGTCCGTTCTTGGTGATGGTATATCAAAAGTTCTTGTTGCAATTGCTGAAGCAAAGGCAAGCACACAGTTCAGAAACAATACAAATGATATTATAAGATTCATAAATAATAGTGTCAATAAGTTGGATATAGAACGTATTGACAAACTTACAGATCTTATATTAGCAATGAACCAGCTTGCTGATAGAACAACTAATTTAGATGAACTAACTAACGCTATTGCAAACAACCTAACAGATGTCCTTACATTATTGGCTCAAAAAATGGATGAAGCAAAGGGCACGTTCAATACTATATCTAAAATACAAGAACGTAGACATGCTTTAATAAATAAATCTATAGAAAATATAAAATCACTAATGAGTAAACAAATAGAAGTGACTGTTTCTGCCGTAACTATGGATGATGACATACCAACTGCACCTGACACACCAACAGGTCAACTAGGAAATACACCTGCATCTATAGGTGGTGGACCAGCATCCGGCGGACATACTTCAAATGGTAACATGAACAATATAAAATCTAAACATGAAGGTAAGGGTAACAGTAATAATTCTAATATTGGAATTGTTGCACAACTTACACAAGTGAACGATTATCTTAAGAACATATCTGATAAAATAACACGTAGAAGTTGATAATGGAAAAATATAATATTTATTATAGAAACGAGAAAATAAATAATAGACCGTTGTCTAATGCGGATTTGGATAAAGTAAAGTCTTTAGAATATATAAACAAATATAATAAAGTAGATAACTCAATTACAACAATTCCAACTAAGGATGTTGATGTGATAAAATGCTATGTAGTATAATTTAAGACATGTTTACATTACAAGGTAGAAAAGATGGATTCAAATTAACATTGCCTGATGACTTTTTAGTAGATGAGGTAAAGGAAAAGTATAGTTTCATATTAAAGAAAAGCAAACAGTTTGTATATAAACCAGTAGATTTTTTAAATGAGACAATACAGAAAGTACAGGTATTCGGATTTAGTAATGCTGCTTTTGAACAACAACAGGCAACTCGCGGGGTGCCATTAAGAAACCCCAACAGAGTAAATGAAAATCGTAGGCTTACTGGTAATACTGCATTTCAATATAGAAATTCTATACCTGCAATAGCACTTACTGATAAGACTCTAAATATTGATTTTAGACATACGTTAGGATATATAAACTATATGATGTTAGTTGAGAATTTTATATATTTATATACAAAAGATACTCGTTCTGATAAGCTGACCAGTCATATAAATCTGGAAATATTCAATCAAATAGGTGAAGTATATGCGAAAATCCAATTTATAGATCCAGTAATAAACGCAATGGACATGTTAGACTTTGATTATACACAGCCAGTAGCACAATCATCAACATTTAAGGTAGAAATGAAATATAGCAATTTCGATTATCAGTTTATAACAGAAACACAAAAACTTTCTGCAGTAGATGTTGCGTTGCTGCATTTAGATGAACATACAGAAAATAATAATGTTCCAGATGATGTGTATGTGAAGTGATATAGATGATAGTAGTTAAACGTCCTTTCTATTTCATCTTTGATGGAAATGACTGACCGTGAGTAAACTCACGTCCCGTCTAACATTAGTTGAAACTATGTTCTCTGGGAGAACAACGCTACGCGAATATGGTTTTGCTCAGCGTTGCATCGCATCAAATTTCTTAAAATATATCGTTTTGATGGTATTTCGTTTTAACTCATACCATCATCAACTGAGATATCCTTTCTAAGATGGTTTCCAGACCCTCTAGTCCCGTCAAATAGCTTCGACATAGAAATACACAGTCGATGACTTAGATAAGACTAGAGGGTCTGGAAACCATCTTAGAAAGGACGTTATTTTTTAATCGTTAAAATTAAATTTCTTAACATATTTTTCTATGTTTAATTGTAATGAAAATCTAACTAAATTATGTGGAAAAAGAGCCAAAAATTCACGTGTACTACTAAAGTTAAAGTGATTGACATAATTAAACCAAAATCTGCATATGTTTTACCACTTGAACTTCAAGTAGGTGACGAGATAATGATGGCGGTTTATCTTAGAGATACTACTGGTGCTGCAAATGGAAACTATGCACTTTCAGTAGAGTTGATAAACACACGTAATTCAAAATCAAAGTTTGTGACACAGAATGAACTTTTTGGTAGAATCATTAATGAAGACAATCCTGTAATCAAAATTATAGAACTTTAATTATGCCAATAATAGATAAATTGAAATATTCATATAACGATGTTTCTATCGTACCAGCATTTATTTCTGAAATAAAAAGTAGAAGTGAATGTGATCCAACACGATTCGGCAAGCTACCAATTTTTGCTTCGCCAATGTCTACCATAATCAATGATGTAAATTTTGATTTTTGGGATAAATCATTAGTAGAACCAATATTGCCAAGAAATGTTGGAGACACATCATCCGAAATAAACAGAATAGAATCTATCAAACAATATATTGAAGATGGTAAATGGGTAGCATTGTCTCTTAAGGAATTTAAACTACTATTTGTTAATGAAAATAATATTCTTAAATCAGATGCAAAAATATATAGAATATGTGTTGATTTAGCAAATGGGCATATGCTTTCCTTGTATGACACAATAACAGAAGCAAAACAACTATCAAAGAAACGTGGATATGAATTAATAGTCATGACTGGTAATATAGCAAATCCTGAGACATATTCTTATATTTGTCGATTTGCTGATGTTGATTATGTAAGGGTTTCTATTGGGTCAGGATTCAACTGTATAACTTCAACACAAACAGGCATACATTATCCTATTGCGAGTCTTATAGATGAAATTTATAAATTAAAACAGTTTGCTATTAAGGAAATTAGATCTGGTCATGGGAGTATTAAATATGCACCAAACATTGTTGCTGATGGTGGAATAAGGAATTATTCAGACGTTGTTAAGGCATTGGCACTTGGTGCCGATTATGTAATGTGTGGATCTATATTTACTGCATTGTTAGAAAGTGCTGCACCAATCATTTATAAAGATGGTGATGTTGTTCCATATCTTGATTTGCATAATATAATCAATAAACAAGAATATTATAAACGTACATTGACATTTGATAAATTATACAAAGTAACATATGGTATGTCTACAAAAATAGCGCAGCAATTAATTAATCCAAATGCAGAAAAAACAAAGACATCAGAAGGATGCGTAAAGACAATTAATGTTTCAGGTACATTAAATCAATGGACAGAAAACATGTATGCCTATCTGCGGTCTGCTATGTCATATACAAGCAAGAAAAAACTTGATGATTTTATTGGAAAAGTAGATTTAGTAATAAATTCAAATAACACTATAAATTCAATTAATAAGTAAGATGAGCTATACAGAAATTCATACAGGAAAACTAAAGAAGTTGGCTGTTAAGGATGTTAAGTCATGGATGATTGAGAAATTATTTGATAATGGTGTTAATGTAGACACCGGCAAATCAATAGACGATCTTAAAGATTTATTTTTTGATAATGGTCTAACTGATAAGTACTTTATACACGGAACGAATGATTCATACACAGTATTTGAGATTTTAGATCACTATGAGGATGAATTTTGTGAAGACTTATCTCATATAACAAAACAGGCAGATGGTTTGTATGATTTTGTTTTTGTGTTTTATAATGGAGGGGTTTGTTTTGATGAAGTGATTGGGTACGTACTTGATGCCGTGAAAGAATAATGACTGCAGGAAGAAATATAAATACACAAAGTCAAAGTTGGTTTAATACGCCGCAGTTATGAACATAACTAATTTAAAACAAAAAATAATTGAAAACTTATGATTGATAATACTAAAGAATATATACTTTGTGCTGCAATTAAGCGCACATTTCCACGAATCACAAGCAATCCTTACCATGAAGGAACCAACGATATTTTAGATATTGAGATAGGGTATAGACACCATGACATCTATTGGCGTTTTAAAGGTGAAGTAAAGAATTCAAGATCTGCTCAAGGATTCTATACCTCAAAGGGTCGTTTTGTTGATAGAAAGACAGCATTTATTATTGCAAAGGAAGCTGGGCAGATTCATCCTGAAGATGATGAAATTAGAAATTTATTTTCAGAAGACCTGTACTAAATTATACCACCAGCAATTTTTAGAAACACTGAACCATAATATTTTTCTGTTCATGTTTCAAACGATTCAATAGAAGACATGATAATGAAAGCAGCAATACACTAATTTGTCTTATTGGTTGATGTTTAATTTATTTGTATGGATTTTTTGACAATTTGTTTGAATTAGTTAGTAGCTTTATCTATATTTGTTTGTACAAAAATTTAAAGAAAATGTGTAAATACTGCGAATCAAAGAAATCTTATTATAAGTCTACGGAACGGACAAACAATTATTCAATCGCTAATTAATTGACTATATCTAACCAAAAATTGATAGTACAAACAAATGAATAATACCATTAATATAGGAAATAGAATCATTTTTAAAGATAAAATTGCAAGTATTGCTGTTTTCAAAACGCGAGAGTCTTCATTGTTTGATTATGTTGCACCTAAAAAACATAAAAAATTTAATTTCAAGAAATTTTGTTACGAAACGGTTGTTAGTGTAGGTTATTTTAAAAGTATTTTTGGTAGAAACATAACATTTGATGATATTAGAAACAGGGGAAATACACTATCATATAATGAACATTATTATCTTGGAAATAACGGAACACATCCTGTTGTAATGTGTAAACCAAAACTTACAATTTTTATGGTTGGGGATGATGTAGCTTTCAAAACATTTTTTGATACTGATGAAGAACTTGATAACTTTATGGAAACTGAATTTAAGAAATGATTGAAATATTTTTGGCTGCCATAATCATTTTTTGTGGTTTTTGTATCTATATCATTAATAAAAACACATTTGTATTGCCAGATGCAGGTACACACATTCAAAGACAGTATAATGCGGGAGATGAAATAATAGTTGAATTTGGCGAAGTGATACAAAACAATCATACCAGAAAAATCTGTATTATATGCAACGAAACTTATAGGACAATCACAAAGAAACAGTATATTGAAGAAGGTTGGTTTGTAGCATAAAAAATGGTTGGTTTAAACCAACCATTTTTAGTTTAAATTTTCAAGAAAAGTATGCTATATTAATTATTATGAAGAATATTGATTTAGCTGAATTAGAAGACAATATAAAGAATTGGGCTTATAAGAACATATCTGAAAAGTTTGAATTTAGGGAACACCAGTTTGAGACGATATTCAATATTTGTAAGAACATTTTGGAAGATGTGAACCATACACAAATCATAGAAGCACCTACAGGTTCAGGAAAGTCTCTTATGAATATTATATCTGCGGGTGTTTTGGCTGACTATTATGGAAAAAGTTCATATATATTATGTTCAGATCTATATCTATGGAAACAATACGAAGACTTTATTGTAAAACATCCGTTTATAAAACAGAAGTTTGGAATATTGAAGGGACAGACTGGCAACTATAACTGTTATCGAAATAATGAAGACATGCGTAATGCTGACTGCCGTATAGCAGGAATATCGTGGGGCAAACTTTTCAACTATAAAAATGCAAAACAGTTAGGTTATGAATGTGTATTGTCTTGTCCTTACGTTAAAGCACGTAAGAAAGCACTTATGTCGAAAGTTGTAGTAATGACTTATCAGCTTTATCACTATATGATTAATATTGTAGACAAGCATACAGATAGTGAAAATCAATCTGTATTTAGATCTCGTGATATATTGTTCTGTGATGAGTGTCATAATATACCAAACATCGTAACAAATAACTTTACACCTACAATAAAGAAATCTGATATAGCTTATCTTAAAACGCTACATACTTATCATGGACATATTCAGTTAGACTTGTTTGATGAAGAACCTACCGAAAATGAGAACAATAAGTATAACCTTATATATAAATCTATATCATTAGCAGAACTTGAAGACACATATGATGATATTTTTGACAGACTATCAAACAAAAATACTACACCAAAAGAAGAAGGTGAAATTATAAATGAATATTTAGATCTATTATATAAATTTGCTGAAACTGTCGAAGCAGTAGAATCGTCATTATCACACAAAAAACAGATATTGAACAAATCCTTTACTAATGATGATATATTAATGTATAAGTGCTGTTCATGGTACAGAAACTGTATGTGTTTTTGGAATGACTTTAAGACATGTGTTGATGCAGTAGGCATGGAATATATAATTAAAGAAGTTGCTGAGGACCGTAATCATGAAGAAAATGTAATACGATTCACTTGTGTTAAAGAAGATTATGTTACATGGAAGTTTTTGATAGATACTGCACCACATAGAGTTATGCTGTCTGCTACCACAGGAGGCTATGATGCGTTCGTTGAGAACATAGGTGGTCAGTTCATACAAGAAAATTTTTCAGATAGCGATGAAGAAATTTTATATTCTGTAATTCCATCAACTTTTGATTTTAGTAAGTCACCTATTTATTTTCTTAATAGGTATAAGATGAGTTTTAGAGAAAAGGAAAAGTCTCTTGCTTCATTGAAACCAATAATATATAAGTTATGTGGAAAATTTGCTGGTAGGCGCGGTATGATACAGACAGGATCCTATTCAAATGCTAAATCACTGTATGATGCTGCCCCACCCGAAATACGTAGAAGAATGCTTTTATATAATAACTCGAAGGAAAAGACTAAGATGATTACTATACATCAGATGAGCAATGATACAATACTTGTTGGGCCAACATTGGTTGAAGGAATTGATCTGCCCGGTGACCAATGTAGATTTATAGTAATACTTAAAGTTCCTTATCCTGTTATAGTTGATGAGTTTGTAAAAAGAAAAATAGAACTATTCCCTCTTTGGTATAATTCTGTAACATCAAATACTATAATACAAGGGGTTGGTAGAGGAAACAGATTTTCAGATGACTATTGTGTTACATATATATTAGATGCTTGTTTCTTATCATTGTATACTGCAACAAAAGATCAATACCCAAAAGAAATGCAAGATAGAATAAAAATCTATGTCTAAAATTTAATTTTTCCATATCTTTACTATATTGTGTATGTAACAAAAACAAAATGACAATGCAAAAGGAAAATGTAATTGGACCGAGTGTTATCGAAGTTACTTTCAATGAAGTAGTTGAAAATGTAAAGGGAATTTGTCGTGAAGCACGACACATGAACATTTCAAATGAGTTTCGTAATGAACTTCCAAAGTTCACAAAGTTTCTTGATGATGTAAATTTTAAGGAGGCATTTACTGGTTATCCTGATGATTATATCATGGGAAAAATGCTTGATGCACTCGATTACATTCTTGATAATTGGGTATCAAATTTTGAAAAGGATTCTGCTGACTATCGAGTTGCAAACAGTATCTATGATGTGATTAAGGAATTCTATTTCAACGCTTAAATATTTAAGAAATATGATAGAACTTTCAGAAATTAAGTTTTACGAACTTCATAAAATAATTGATGATGTTCCCTGTGTAGTTATGATGGGTGTTTACCCTATACTTAAGGATGATATCCCTACCATATGTGAGTTTTTTTCTTCAACTAGTGGAATCTGTGATACTGAACGTGAAAATTGTGTTACAAGTATACGGAAAATCACTGGTAATATTAATAGTAAAAATTCGCGTGTAGATTGGCTTGTCACATTTGAGGATGATACGACATTTAATGCAATTGGTCGTCTTAAATATAGATCTTTCATTAAATGGCCCAAGGATTTCATAGATAATTATAAGGATGATTATGAGTGATGATTTTAAATCTGCCATTCTTGCAGGCATAGCTATTGGGATAGCAGCTTTTTGTTATCTGTCGTCAAAAAACATTATAGGTGCAGTCCTATTTTCATTCGGATTGCTAACAGTCGTTTCGTATCAATTAAAACTATTTACTGGTACTGCAGGATTTTTCAATAAAAATGAAGTCGGCAAGTTATTTGTTATATTGTTTGGAAATCTTGTTGGTACATTTCTTGTAAGTATAATGTTGAGATTTTCACCAGATAATTTGGTTACTGTTGCCACAACGATAACCAATAGCAGAATTAGCGCAGGGTTAATTTCAATTTTTATGCTTGCAATAGGGTGTGGATTCATTATGACGACAGCGGTTAATTTTGCAAGAAAACAGAATTATCTACCACTTATATTTGGTGTACCAGTTTTCATAACGTGTGGGTTTCCGCATTGTATTGCAGATTCATTCTATATTTTTTCTTCAGAATTGAATTTTCTACTAGCAAATATCTATGTGATAATATCACTGTGGATTTGCGCAGTAATAGGTAATTTTATTGGATGTAACATATACAGAATAACAACATGGGAAAGATAAATAAAAGAAAGGAAGTTGAGCAAGTGCGTTTGGCAGGTGGTACTGGTGCAGTAGCAGCACGACAGTCATATACAGATACGTTGAAGAGGTTGGTTATGGCAAATCTTTTGTGGGAAGATATTGCCTATATTGATGGCGTATCTGTTACAGAGCAGATTGACAATATTGTGCCTAAGTGTCCTGCGGAAGATGTATATAACATTGCTCGCGATGCACGACTGCTTCAAAAGCTTCGTCATACACCTCTGTATTTGGCAGTGTTGATGTGTAAATATGATAATACAAGGCAGTATGTTGAAAAATTGCTTCCTGAAATTATCACGCGCGCTGATATGCTTATGGATTTTCTTGCCATCTATTGGGAGAAAAACGGTAATAATGCGCCTATTGCAAATGCAGCTAAGCGCGGGCTTGCAAAGGCATTCCATAACTTTACAGAATATCAGTTTGCAAAGTATGTAAAGAAGGGAATGGAAATTACATTGAGGGATGTAATGTTTATCTGTCACCCGAAACCCGTTGATGATACGGAAGTCGAATTGTTTAAGAAAATTGCAGACAATACATTGGGTGCCCCAGATACATGGGAGGTTGCGTTGTCACGTGGTTCTGACAAACGTGAAACATGGACACGTCTTATTAACGAACATAAGTTGGGTGGTTTGGCCATGCTTCGTAACATTAAGAACATGATGAAGGTAGGCGTAGAAAAGAACATCATTGATAAGGGCATTTCAGAATTGTCTAATAAGATGTTGTTGCCTGTTGACTTCATTAAGACATATATGATGTGTCCAGAATTTGGGTGTGAACTTTCTGCTGCTATGGTAAATTCATATAACAATTTGCCTAAATTGACAGGTAAAACATTGTTTATATTAGATGTATCTGGATCTATGGAATGTCCAATAAGCTCAAAAAGTAAGTTTAGTCGTGTCAATGCAGCCATTGCAATGGCAATACTTGCAGCAAATCAATGTGAGAATTATTCACTAGTACTTACAGCGGGTGATGATTATACATATACTGGTAAACATGAATGGTTAATGTATCCTGAAAGGGATTTGCGACTTATTGATACTGTTATTGAAAGAATGCGTTTTGGCGAAAATAATCTTGGTGGTGGTGGAATATACACAGCACAATGTTTGAAATGGTGTAAGGAGAACTTGGGCGAGGACTTTGATAGAATCATTGTGTTCAGTGACTCACAAGATTGCGATATAAAAGGTAATAAAATAGAACCATTTGGCAAGCGTAATTATATTGTAGATGTGTCTTGTCATACACATGGTATTAATTATACTGGTGTATGGGATGCAGAAATTTCTGGATGGTCAGAACATTTCTTAACATACATTGCTTGTATGGAAGGTATTGAAGAAAACAATTTTGAATCTTAAAAAATAATTTAGTAGTTATGCAGTTTATAATTAATCGTCCTACAACAGTAAATGCAAGATATCTTTTGGTATATCTTGGTGAAAGGGTAGATGCGTCTGATATGTGTGACGTTCTTGGAGATACAAACGAGTATAATAGTCTTGAAGAATTCTTTGAAGTGTACCCATCATTAAATTCTGATGATCCATGTTATAAAAACGAAATCTTTTTGAATATTGACATTGATACTGGACAAATTCTAAATTGGCCTAAAGGTATTATGGGTGAATTTAATGACATAAAAGTAGTTGACGAAGGTACATATATCATGCTCGATGATAATTACAATATTATGCAGGATAAGACCTATCGTGATTATGTACCAAAATGTTTTTCTATAAACAGTGAAGGTTACGGTGATTATCTTGAATTTAATGTTGATAAGAATGGTTATATAGAAAATTGGCAATTCACACAGAAAAATTTTAATGAATTGATGAAAATCTGTGATGATTAACTATGTTAAAGTTGAATTAATTTGGTGGAGTGTCTATTTAATGATGTAACAAAAAACAAAACATTATGAATAACGCTTCACAAAAACCTGCCAGTTCTCGTCAGTTATGGGCATTATATTGCATAACTAAAACTGATTACAGAGGAAAGTCATTGTCATACGATGAGGCATCTGAACTGATACAGAAATTTGGTAAAAGTGATTATAAAAAGAAAGATAATGATACATTAGAAAAACAGTTCATTAAGTTCTTTAAGAAAAATATTCTTAATGATGTTGTAAATGAACTGAAAAACAGTATTGGGATTGCTTCTGTTGTTTCTGAGGATACTAACTATATGAAAGGCACTGGTAAAAATGGTTCAGCAAAACGTTATGTTTTTCGTGGTTTCGGCTGTTCCGTTTCCTATTTCAAATATGATAAACGTTCAAAAAAGGCTAAGGAAATTGATGAACTGTTTGCTAAACTACGTTTCGGTATTTTTCGTGAGTTGGTAATTAAAAGCATTCCTGTGAAAATAAAGAATTCCTTAGAAAAGGAAGGTAATCCGATTAACGCAATTTATGCACAGGACTTCAACATAAACAACACGTTATTTTACGGTGTAACAAAGTTTGCAGAATCAATTGGTATTAAGAAATTCAACTATGTAACAAATCTTGATTAAATTATGGAATTAAAATACAGAAAAAACGAAATTGTTTATGGAAGTGGTTTGGTATTGAGGATGATTTTTGAATCAGGTAATATGAAACTTTTCTATTTCAATATTTTTGATGCTAAAGATAGGTGCGTTTGGTCAAAGGTATGGGGTATAAATGAATTGCCTGAAATGAAAAATATGAGTACAGTCAATACTGATGTATTTGATCTTCCTGATGTTACTAAGATGGTGAAGATTATTGAAGATAATATCATGCCCCTTATCTTAAACACACCATCTACAGATGATTTTGTTGATTATGGTTACGCCAATTGTTGGACATCTGGAACTGAATTGTCATTGCTTGAGAAATGGCGTAATGATGTAAATTCTGATAAGTTTGCTGTTGCTTATGTTGTTGAATACTATAATGGCATGCATTGTTGTACTACTGTGAATTATACCTATAAATACAAATTTAGTGCTGATTCAAGTGATTAAGGTGTTTGATATTGAGGAATTACAACAAAGTGAATTTTCTGATAAGGATTTGATATATATATTATCAGATGGTGTATTATCTAAACTACTTATTATTGCAATGTTTAGATATATGAAAATTAATACGCCATCTGATGATATATTGGAACTAATTAAATCAGATAATTGGTACGAAAAATATAAATGGACATGGCACAAACATGATATGTTCATTAAAGAAGTTGCAAAGGTATATAAAAACATATACCAATATAGCAATGACATGTCTATACGGTTAGCTGAACAGTTTGTATATGAATTTGGATTCACTGTGAAGGATAACAAGAAAAATGAAGAAAAACATTTTAATAGAATTTTAAAATTAAGTATTTAGATCAATTAATCAACTTATGGGTAGCGTTAATTTTACAGACAATCTTGGGATAAGATTGAACGTTGGGGATCATGTAGGGTACATTTCAAAAACAAATGGGCATTTAAGAATTCACTCAGGAACTGTCAAAAAATTGCTTGAAGATAGGTTATGGGTGATGCCTGATGAGGATTTTGTGAATGATGCACGTATTCCAGCAAACTACGAAGAACAATATAAGAAACTGCATCCAACGCATAACATAACAAAATACGACAAGTATGTTCTTATAAGTTATGGGAAAGTAGCCAAAATTTAACATATTTATGCCTAACGGATTGAATTGTTCAGTCCGTTTTTTCTATTTTAAACATAAGCATCCTAAATATATTTAAAATATGGATGGAATTATTTATTGGTGTAGACCAAAGCATAAATAGTACAGGTGTTACGATAGAACTATATGAAAACGATAAGTTACTAGATAAGCATTTTTATATAGTTACTGGAAAAACGAAATTAACAGCAAGAGAAACAAAAGCTAGATCTACTTATAGTAATTTTGACTATGTTCATTATTATAAACGTGATGTTAAAGATGCATGTAATAATCATGAAGCAGAAATATTCAAAACAAAAAATATAATAAATATAAGTAGAACAATAATAGCATTAATAAGTTCTTTTATTAAAGAACATGCTGATATAAAATATATTTATGTGTGTATAGAAGGAATTTCATATCAGTCATCCAATACATCTTCATTGGCGGATCTATCTGGACTTAATTATATATTAAGATATGATTTTATGAAATATTTCTCAGTACTACCTGCGTATATATGTTTTGAGGATTATAAAATTATCGTAGCACCGCCTGGAGAAATAAAGAAATTTGCTTCAGGCAATGGGCAAGCAAAAAAAGATACTATGGTATCATTGTTTGAGTCAATACACCCAAATCTATATCTTATACCAAAAATAGATGATATTGCTGATAGCTATTGGATGGCAGAATATGCAAGACATATATTTTTAGAAAAGTCTAAAGAAAAATAGTCGAAACTTTAGATCCTTTCTAAGATGGTTTCTAAGCCCACCAGACCCGTCTAAGTTCCTCACTGTGTATTTCTATGTCTAAGCCATTTGATGAGACTAGAGGGCTTAGAAACCGTTATCTAGAGGATTCTAGAATCTTAACACTAATAACAAAATATAATATGGTAGAAAAAACGAAAATTCTTATAGTAATAATGTCATGTAACAATGACTTCTTTATAGAACAAGAAAATGTATTGAAAGAAACTTATTTATCAATGTTACCTGATAATATAGATTATATTATATATAGGGGTGGAAATAACAAAGATGAGTTTCGTGATAACAAACATTTGCTTTTATTGAATGTGGAAGATGACTTATATAATACATATAAAAAGACTTATCACGCATTAAACTATATACATGATAATTTTAATTATGATTATATATTAAGAACTAATACTTCTACGTATATAAATGTTGATTTATTAGCAGCATTTGTACAAAACTTAATAGACACTGAACAGTATAATGATAATGTGTGGGGTGCAGAATATACCAAACATATTGAGGAAGACAATATGTGTAGGCATATACCTTATATTAGAGGAAATGCTATTTTGTTGAGTGCGCCAAATGTGTTGGATATACTAGATTATGGCAAGTCATATACATATATGAATAATAGAATATTAATAGACGATGAAGTAATTGGATTAATTCTGTATTCTATACTTGGTGATGGTTATCTAAAATGCTTTGGCGAAGCATGGTATAAATCAATACCAGAAACTGGTAATTATCCAACATCTATATCTAATATGAATAATACTAATACGGATTTTGATTACATTAAAAACTTTATTGCAATACAAATAAAAAATTGGTATGATAGAGATTTAGAAAATAATCATTTCAGACTTATACATAAAGTGTTTGAAGAAAATAAAGATAATGATATTAGTAAAACAATAGAAAATATATATAGGTATTCAGAAAATCCAGATATATTTTTAGGCGAAAGATATGGCTTTCGCACTTTAAAAGATATTTATTCTTAAATTGTTATCCAAGAAGGTTCTATAAGATCTTTACATTGTAAATGTGCTAATCCTGACCCAAACCACGTGGCAGGAGAAACTACTTTAGAATCTTTATCGTCTAACCATGCACCCCACCAACTATACGTACTATTAGAAATGATGTGGCCGTGACACAATGTCTGTAGATATAGATTTTCTACTGCACCAATATTTTCTATCACATGAAAGTTTTTGCCTAATTTTCCAAACATTTGTTTACACCATTCTGTATCGTCACTTGTGATTAGAAAATGTCTACTACTATCAAATTGTTCTATAGCTTTAATAAAATATGATATAGGTAGTGCAGGATGAAGGTTGCTTTCTTGCGGTGAAAGATAATCACCACGTCTAACATGTATGCTAACTGGATGAAGATTTAACAATTCAGAATAGTTGTCATTCAGAAATTCCCTAATACAATTAGGCATAGCAAACAATTGCTTAACAATGTTATTATTAAAATACTTTGAAGACTGGAAATAACCTTTTAATAAGATGTCTTTATCAGTATCTATTTTTATATCATTATAAGTGAATGTTGGTTCTTCATATGTAAAAACTTTATCTGTCTGTGGTGGGTACTTCATGATTGTAAAGTTTCTAAAAATAGTATCTTTATACTTACCAATATATTCGTATAACGAACAATTATCTGGTAACGGACAGTAATAGTTTTGTTGAGGATATGCAATTACCTCAGCTCCTATTTTATTAGCAAATGATGATGCAGTTGCCAACTGAAACATGTTATTACCCATTCGTCCAATTAATTCTAAATATACCTTTCTCATATTTAAAAATAAAAATGGATTGTCTTTAGACAATCCATTTTCTATATAACTATTTCAACATTTCAAATTATTCATCAAGTAACGCAAGGTCGCGAGCAGCTTTATTCAATACTGCAATTATTGCAGGATCGTTTTTATGTGCTTCGGCTAACATAGCAATCTTCTTCTTACGAAGTTCCATCTTTGCATGTTTGCTAGATTCCAATTCTTCTTTTATTGATTTATATTCAGAAGGATTAGCTTTCTTCACATCTTCATTGATTCTATTCTCATATAATGATTTCAAATCAATTCCAGATACCTTAGTGACTTCTTTTAATGCTTCTGCTACATAATCATAGTTTTGTGATGCTGAACCAAAATTAACTGATTTGAATACTGTTAAATTAACATTGTTTTCAGCTTCAACTATTGCACATAATGAACCATTTGCAGATTCAAGTACTTTTACATTATCTAATGCAAAGATTTTATCTGAACATTCAAATACTTCAGCTAGTGCGGAAGTTATCTTCATAAAATGTAGACACTCGTTCATCATCATTGTTTTGGAATATGTATCACAGAATTCTTTAAATGATGTTATTGTAGCGAAAGATTCATCTACATTTGAATTTGTCTTAATTGTTATCTTATCTTCACCAATGGTTACAGCATAATGTTTAGAACCAACTGACCATTCATATACTAAGTTATCATCATTGTCTTTAACAAATGATTCTAGTAACATGTTTATACGTTTGAAAGTCACATCATCGCATACTGCTTCTGATACGTTACCATTTTCAATCTTATATGTTTTTCCTAAAACATTGAAGTAACGGACATTTGCATTTTCATGTATATATGAAACAGGAGTACTTAACTTGTAATTAGGTGTTTCTGATTCAGTAACTGATGATTTATACACTTCTTTACATACAGCACGAAATTCTGGGATGTATTGAACTGACTTCAATGCACCAGCTTTGATATAAGTTTCAACATCTGACTCACTCATCTCAAGAAGTTTTTCTACCGTTTCAACACCAGTCTTAGCAATATAATTATATGTAGATTGGTTATTGATTATTGATTCACATGCCGTAGCTAATTTCCAAGATATCCTGTTTTCATTTATAAAACCTAATACAGATTCTAAAATACCAACTAAACCTGCATCAAAGCTATATTTTTTGGCTTCACGAACAAAGCCGTTTACTAATCCACAGGAAGCTGCATTTGTAAATAAGTAACCTCTGTAGTTTTTAATCAATTCCTTACCTGCTTCTGTAACTGCTTCACATTCGTTTATTTTACCAGCAAAGTTAAGGTCTTTTAGTAATTTTATATTCATCTTTTTGTATTTGGTATGTTTATTAATTAAAAATAAATCATTCTTTGAATAATTGCTTTACTTGGTTAAGATTCCAAAGTTCAAGATAATTTAGACCATTTTCCATTACAATTTTTCGTTTTAATGGATCTCTAATTGTCCACGTTTCTAATATGTTTTCTAACTGACATTTCTTTCCTTCAATGTGTCTTTTATTTTTAGATATTGCTTCTTTAAGTTGTTCTACTTCATCTAAATCTTCTTTAGATCCTGTATAAGGTCTAAAATTGTGGAATTGTGAACCTTGATACTCAATAAACAAATCTAATGATGGTACATAGAAGTCACAATTGAACGGATATCTGTCACACTTATATTGTCTAATAATGTCAGGATATGCTTTCTTTAATATTTCATAACATTTGTCTTCTGCATTTGATTTCTTATAAGTAGAATTTTTTAATTTAGTAGCATCTGCTTTTTGTTTCACTTCATCTAAAACAAGAACACTTTCAACGCCATACTTTTCTATACATGTATTTCTTGTTTTTAATTTAATTAAATCACTTTTTGCTGGATTGTCTACACCATATCTTTCTAAAACAGTTTGTTTTTGTTTATAGTTGTTCCACCCACATTCAACACCGTACCGTTCAAGACACGTATTTTTGGATGCTTCTTTGTTGTTATAGTTAGGGTTACCATATCGTTTTATTTTCGTATTCTTTGTCTTTTCAACAGTAACTTTAGATGTTCCTTTAGAAGAACATGATTTTGAACAATATCCACCTTTGTTATATGGATAGTCTAGCTTCTTACCACAATATTTGCAGATAGGGACAACTTCTATATTATTTGATATTCGGTATATAGCTTCCATTATAGACGAACAATCATCAAATCTTTCTTTAAGATAATTGTTATCCTCATCTGACAACTTCATTAACATCTTATTTGATGGCCTACCTAACTTATTACAGTATCTTTTAATTATGTCTTTATCAGTGACCATTAAAATTAAAATGGAGGATCTTAAGATCCTCCATATATATTATTTATTCAATGTCTTTAAAATTTCTTTCATTTCATCATTTATCTTTGTTACCAATTCTTTTACCAATTCTAAATGTGAAGGTGTTGCTGCTGCACCTTCAGTTTGTCCAGCAAGTCCTTGCAATTGACTTAAATATTTCTTTAAATTATCAGTAATTGACTTAGTCTTTAATTTATTTACAGCAATCCAATTTTCTACACTTTCACAGAACTTCACAATGTCATCATTGAACTTATCTAATGTACCTTCCTTTTGCATTTTGTTAAAAGTAGAAGTATTATATCTATATAAATTTTCCTTTCTTAATTCATAATCAGATATTAATGCTGTAGCGCCATCACGCATTTTATCACGTTTTGCTCGTTTATTGGATGTATCTAATTTTTCTGTAGGAACTGCATACATTGTTGTACCAACTATAAAGTCTAATGTTTGCTTTTTAGATAACTTTTTATTTTTTGTTCTTTGTGCGCCATTTCGCGTATATGTTTTCCAATCAGTAAGGATATCACCAACATTACTGCTTGTACTAAAACCATTTTTTGTTGCAACATCTGATGGCACCAATGATACAAAACAATCTGCACCACTATCATATCCTACAACATCAGGAACCTTTGCTGCTATCCATAAATCAGATTTAATATCTTTAAACAACAATAAATATCCTTTATAATTATCTGAAATTGCATTTTCATACAAATAGTTCGCATAAATATCATCAGCATTTGATGAAGTTACTTCAATCGCTTCAAAATCATCATCAGATATTTTTGTGAAATCAATATTGCGATGGCTCCAAGTGCGGTTTTTTGTAGCTCTAAATACTTCATTGAATGGAATGTCATACTTTTTACATTGTGTAGCAACAGATGTTAAAATTTTTGAGTTTTTGAAAGATTCGTTAATAACGTAACTTTCTGTTATATAATCAATTAAACTAATCATTTTTACAAACTTAATATAAAATACTTTTTATCATAGTATGAATCTACTAACTTTTCTTCGGAAGCAATACTAAAATCACGATATTGTTTAGTTCTTTTCCATGTCTTATGTAGGAAGTTATACAGTGCTTTATATGATGTGAATGTTTTAGAAAAATCATTTGAATAATACATTGTGAATTTCTTTTCACCAAGGTTTTTCTGTATTCTAGAAAGATTTGGTTTATCGTTATCTTTAAACGCGCCATAAGCAACATACGTAAAACGTGTATCACCTACACTAGTAGCCCAAAATTTAATATTGTTATTGCTATTACTATTATTGGGTTCTTGTTCTTTAGATGTATGTTTTTCTACTTTTTGTTTCTTATCTTCAGTTTTATCGCCTACAGGAACAGATATTAATACTTTAGGCCATCTTGAAGATCCTCCAAACGATGTATCACTGAACTTTAATCCAGTGAATTTTTCTAAATCATCTTTATTGTTAAAAACATTATAAGAACAACCGTCTATACTTGACAAATTTCCTAAATTTTTTATTACTCTTTGTTCATAATCAAATGGTTTTATATAAGAAAAGTTTGGTTGCATATAAATCCTTATGTAATTTTCATCATAAATATATGCAAATAACCCATTTTGTCTACCACCCATGGTTTTTTTAGGAATATCTACCTTTTCTACACGTAACTTTGTATTATTACCTGTAGTCCATGAAGAAGGGACCTTCAATGTTTTAAGAACTTCTGACTTTACATCAGTATATCTTTTAGACTCAAATATATAATTAGATAATGTTATCATTTAGTTATATTTTAATATATTTCATTTTTTACATTTTCCACCCAAGGTGTACACCTAACGCTCCAAGCACCATCCTGGAAGTTAACAAAGATCCAAATGCGCCTTTCTCATCCACACCTAATACTTTACATACAGCTTTCATTATTGCTGGTCCTGCAGTTGCACCAGCAACACCGCCAAACAGTGCACCAAACACACCTTCTTCAATTGGTGTTTCATTTTCTTTTGCCTCCTGAAGCGCAGTTATTATATTATCATATTGTGCAGACAAGTCTTCTTTAATAGCTGCTATTTCTTGCATTGTTTTCATTGTTTTAGTGTCTCAGATATTTCGATGTTTGCTTTATATTCAAATTCTTCCTTTTGCTTATATGATATATCTTTTAATCCTTCAGTGACTATTGATTCTGTGATTGTATCTATAATACTTTTCATTTTAATTAAATATTCTATATTTTTCTTTACCATTTGGTTTCGTAAGTTTATACACCTTTCTCTTTACATTCAATGAATAACTATTTTTTAATGATGATTTTAATTTTTCTACCTCATCGCTAGACAACTTAGGATCATGTCTAAATCCAATTGGTTTTACTGTATACTTGTCGCCATTTGTATCTGTTACTTCAGCCATTATTGTCAGACCACTAGAATCAAATTCAATCCAATCACCAAGATCAAAATCATTTCCCAAATTATCAAGATATTCATTGATATTAAGATCTTTATTTACACCAGCAATACTTAATAAATCATTAAAGAAACTTTCAACAAATCTTTTTACTGAGTATTTTGATTTTTTTAATATTTCATCAAAGGAAGCTTTTGTCTTTATGACAGCGTTTATTACCTTTAAGAATTTGTCATCATCAATAGAAAACTTATCAACGTATTCAGGATCTTTATTTATATCAATTTTCGTATTATATACACCACAACTTACTTCCGAAACGATAATATCATGTTTTTTGTATCTAAACAATAATGCAAGATAATTTCCGTTCTGTACAGAAGAATACTTTATAATGTATATAGATGTTTCATTATCTGATTTGTGTGAAACACCATCAATGTTTTCTAATACATAAACAAGTGTATCTAATGTTTTTGGTGTATATTTCAATTTACTAACACCAGTATTCTTCAATATAGCTTCTATGCAAATATTAAAAATTTCTTCAATAGAAACTACTTTATTTAATGATTTTGATTCTGAAATTATGTCTGTTATTGTCTTCATTACACGGTATCGAAATTATCATTTTCAAATTGTACGGTTACTGATTTTAGGCACACAATAAGTTCTTCCTTATTCATGTGTTTAAGGTGTTTGTCGTACCACTTAATTAAATCATTGTATGCTTTATCATGTGTAGAAAAATGTGAATTGAATCCATCTACATCTTCACGTATTATGTTTAAGATGCTTTTCATGTTTAAAAATAAATTAAAAGTCGTTTCACAACGAAAATCCAGAAAACATTTTGTTCATAGCATTCTTATCCGTAATGTCTACCCACCCATTGCCTTTATTAATTTCTGTAGATTCAGGTTGTTCTTTTCTATATAGACATCTTGCATGACATTTCTTACAGTTCCTTATACAATTTTTAACGTTCGGGCACGAACTATTTATTGGTGTAGTATTTTGTACTACTGCATGTGGTGACCATCTATCATCCTCTAAAATATATTGTAGTACTTTGTTGCAGTTATCTTTAATTGTATCGCACTCTTCTATTATCTTTGCAATCATCTCAATTGCCTGTGATTTAGATATCTTTCCCATGTTCTTTTAAAAATTCTTTATATATATATTATAATAGATCTTGTATTCGTCCTCTTCAAAGTCATTACAATCCTTTATTAGGATTTCTTCATGAAAATTCCCATCTTCGGATTCCTGTAATATCTTTAAATTGTTCATACAGCAATAATCACCATCCCACCATACGAAATGACTACATAAAACACAATGTTTAGTATTTTCCATGAATTAATATAGAAATATTTTAAATTTAAATTCAAATTTTCTATTTTAATTTGTACTAAAAAATAAAAAAAATAATCAAATGAATTTAACAAACATTATATTCAATATATTCGTATTGATATATTTATGACATAAGAATAGTAAGATATATTAAAGAAAACTGTTTTGATACATTAAAGAAATATAACATTAAACTTGGGCACTTATATACAATTAAGAATGTTCAGGCAAACAAAAAACTTTATAGTCCATTTTGATACAAATCCTATTATTTCTGATGGATATGAAATTTGGACTTAAAGCTACTATATTGGATGTTAATAATTATAGTATGACAACAGAGAACTTGTCATTGAAGTATATTGTTGATGTTTTCACAAATAAAGAAATTTTTAAAATAGAGGACTATAAATGAAAATGGCGATGCTTAGCATCGCCATTTTTATATTTAAATATTTAATATGATTTTCCACCACGTAATGCCTGTAGCCTTACTTGTTCTTTTATCATTGATTTTGTATCTTCATCTGTAAATTCTGGGTCATTCATATTTGCTTCAAACATTAATGCACAAATACCAAATGTACGTAATGATAGTTCCATTTGCGCACCAGAATTATATAATTCTAATAGATAGTCATATGCTTTCATCTTTGCTTTAGGTGAAAGTTTTTCTGGATCTATACCTGGCATTAGTTTTTTAATTATATCTAATACTTGTTCTACTGTAAAGTGGATGTCTTGTATATATGAACGTCCTCTTAATGCAGTATTAAGCTGTCCGGCATTATAGTTTGTTAATATGATAACAGAACCTCTATAATAGAATTTCTTTGGAATGTCGTTTCCATCATCGTCTTGTAGCTTACCACCAACACCATATGATACTAAACGACCTTCATCTGATGAAGTTGAATCAAGTGCAGCTTTCAATATGTTTATTGAGTTTTCATCAGCCTTAGGACCAACTAATGCATCAGCATCATCAATCAATACGATATTACCCTTATCCTGGAAATCGTATAGATGCATATATAATCTACGAGTAGTACATTTTCCTTTTATAGTATAAAGGTTCACGTCTTCTTCGTAACCCATGCTTTTTAGTTTATGTGTTGTTTTCCATGTCTTACCAACACCAGGTGCACCACAAATTATAAGTGAAGGTACAAGCCCTTTACCAACCATACCAATGTATTTATACATTTCTTTAAATACCTGGTCAGGATCCTTTTTAGCTGCCTCAATTTCTGCCTCAACGTTTTCAGAACCTTTAGGTTGGCTAACCTTTACCTGTAATGCTTTCTTTACAGCAAGTTGTACTTCTTCAATAGAACCAGCACCACCCTTTATCGCCTTTCTTATTTCTGCATATTCTGCGTTAAGTTCCTTAAATCTAGCATTTGCTTCTGGTGAGTCGTTTTTGTGTAACTTTGCCTCAGCTTCCTCTTTTTGTTTTTTCTTCTTCCATTCAATCATATCTTCATAGTCGGATTCTGTAACGATGTTCAGTTTATGTGTGAATGTGTCCTCAACCATGCTTGACGAAAGACCTTCTAATATGCTATATCTTAGTGCCCCTATATACAATTCAGATTCTTTAATATGACCACCTTTAAATATCTTGCTTGCTATTTTCTTAGCCTCAGCAGACGATAATGTCAAATCCTGCGTACTTATTATATGTGATATTATAGGAATAAAATATACTATTGAAGAACCTAATGTCTCTATTGTTAGGTCAGCTTTACCATAACCATCAAAAAATACATTCATGTTTTTATAAAAAGAAATTGAATATACTTCAGTTGATGTTGTTGAAGTAAGCCAGTTGAATGTAAAGCATACTGGGTATTTTACTTCCCCACAAATGATAAGTTCAGACGTAAAATCCTGGTCTCCAATTGTCGTATCAAAATCACCTAAAGATACGAGTTTTTTATTTGTCTGTTTCTTTAATAATGACAATATAAGTTCACGAGCCTTGCCAAGTTCAGAATTTTTAAATGCCTCATTAAGCATTTTACGGTCTTCCAAACGCTGTTGTTTAGCTTCTACAAATTGTAAAAAATTCATAACTTAATAATTATATATTCTTGTTTTATATATTAAAAATAAAAATTAGTTTCAAATGAAAAACACCTGAACAGCATCTAAAATAACAGAATCGTTTTTTATTAAAGATTCTTTATTTGGGTAATACTTAAAACCACCCCTTAACATAGGAATTTCTAATTTGCTATCAAGTTGAATATTGCCATATAAATCTAATCCAGGAGTACTGTCCTTTTCATATAATACTCGTTTAGTTATATAATTGTATGATTTGTTGGCATACTGTAACTGATATTTGTCATAATACCCCTTATAAAATGTATCTTCAGCCAATTCAGACACAAAGTTAAAGTCTATAGCATCTATGTTATCGTTCTTTTCAGTTATCAGTTTTATTAAATCAGACTTTGCTATAAACTGAGTATTTGTCTTTATATTTATAAAATATTCTGCGACTATAGTCTCTATATCATGTTTTATATCGTCTATGTTATATCGTGTCTTTGATTTAACATAACATATCATAGCAAACCTTCTTATGACAGGATCCTGAAATTTCACACTAATACCAGCAAACGCTTTATTTGAATTATTTAATGTATCTACAATCATCTTTTTCTGATTATCATCTAAGAAGAACTGTTTTATATCAGATGTAAAATAATTGTCTATAGTATTGTTTATATTATAATAGTTAGTCAATATAGATATGATAATACATGAAGCATTTTCTTCACACCAGATTGATGACTGTCCTACAAATGAAAATCTACTTAAAAATAACTTAAAGTTGTCTTCAGATGCTAATACATTACTCCGTGAATTATAACCAACCATCTTCTTTACGGTTTCTATAGTATCAGGGTCAGTTCCACCAGTTATCATATTGTTTATAGACAACTTACAATAATCGTTAAGATTTACTGATGTTCCGGTATTGTCATAACCAACATTATTAAATTCTAACTTATACTTGTCATATATGTTTATATTACCTGCTTTGCCTGAATGATTTAGATATTTTATAGTAACAGATGTTCCTTTATCTGGAATTTTACCATAGGTACCATTACCAAACATGATATTCATTGTATTATCATACCCAGCACTTACAACATAGTTTTTACCATTTTCTTTCATCTCATATAGATTTTCAACACGATCCCATTCTTCACCATTTACTAATACTGTTATATATTGTGAGTCATAGTTCGCTGTGCCATTAAGATTTATCGTTTCAAGTGGAATACCATTCGTTGAATATGTAGCAGTCTTATATGTCCCTTGTACTATCTTAAATTCGTGTGTCATCAAAGGCTTAGTAATGTCTATTATATAATAGTTGGTTGGAAGCATTACTGTATATATAGCATTTGTCTGTTTGTTTATTATAGTAATGTTATTGTCTATATATAATTTTGTAGATCCAGTAGATAGTCCATTTGTTATATTCACATTACATTTTAACGTACCTGTTGCTGCAGCACCATAGAACGGTTCATATCCAGAAAGTTTTGCTAAACTATATATTGATTTTTTACGTTGAGCAGTGAATATGTTCTGTTCAGTAAAAGCGTCTTCTATATAAAACATCACATTCTGCATGATGCCCTTTATACCATCAAATATGATGCCAAAAATTTGGTTATGTGTATAGTTATATCCCAAATCACCAAATGTTTTCTGTAAATATGTTCTTACTGTATTGTCGAAACTATCAAACGCAGTTTCCATTATAGAAAATAGTCTCATCTTACTTTAATTCATATTGTTGTACTGTTGCAACATTTCCTGTACGTGGATCTGTTAATGTGATCTTTACATAATATATAGAATTTTCAGTGCCTCTATCAAACTGCACTTGTACGTTTGGTGACATTCTAGATGCATAGTAAGTTTCGTTTATCTTATTATATATATAGTTAGTCATATCAGATTCTAGTGGTGTAAGTGTCCATAGATAGTTCCACCAATTTGTCCCATAGTTCACATCACCTATAAGTTCAGTCTGTTCTGTATTAAATAACATATCTAATTCTTGTATTGCAGCACTAACATCATCATGTATAAATATGTCATTATTCTTTGCATTTATATTAATATCAATCATAGTTTACTGTAAGTACCACTTGAAATATAATTATTGTCACTGTCTATTATATTATATATACCAGATGTATTTTCTAACTCACCAGCATTTACTTCAAATATAACATATATATCGTTTCTTCCATATTCAGATATCTGTTTCCCTTCAATAACTAATTTAAATAGATCTACCTTTGTCATATATTGGGATAAGTTTATACCTATTTTTTGTTTAAACCCGTCTGATAAAGATATAGATTGCAACTCCTGTGTCTTATAAAATATAGGCTTATATATGACACGTACACCTTGGGGCCTTGTATTATATTTTTTATCGTTTATATTTTCAGATTTGCTAACTACGCAATTAATCTTGTCAATAAAATTAAATGTAGATTCTTTTGCATTTATTTTTGTCCAACTCATATTATCAGATAAGTCATTTTGTTTTGTTACAAAGTCATTGTAGAGTCTTGGTGTATCAGAAGCATTTATACAATATTTTAATAGTTCTTTTGACAATATGATATTTCCAGTATTCATGACTATACCAAGATATTTGTCAATGAACTTTATTCTTATTATAAGAGTCCCTGGAATATTATACCAACTATCAAACAAATTGAATAGACTAAACTGAAAGTCATCAATAAAGTTCATCTCCTGGTAATCCGATGCTATTATGTTTTTAAATGAATAATCAGTAGAAATTTCTATCTGGTACCCACAACATTTGATAAAGCACTCATCTGGATCAAATTTATCTGTATCAAATGATTCTTCTTGTAATTCTATTAAGTGTTTTATATTTTCACGTTCTTCTACAGATATATTATTATCATTAAGTTTGTTCTTTAACTCATTATATGAATATTTGGTCCAATCTTTCCATTTTTCATATATAGGACAATATATCTCCCCAGTGTCATTTCGTTTTTCTATAATTAATCCATTATAGTTAGCATATGCTTCCTGAGTAGTCAAACCGTTAGGATTTGTTTTTTCATCATACTTATTATTAAATTCAAATCTGTTTATCACACATAGTTGTCCTTTATAAAAACCTATATTGCTTACTAAATTGAAGAAATGATCTGTAACATAAGTATCAGTATTTGCAGCATACCCAGTCTTCATTAATAACTGGTTGTTTATTTCCGAAAACTCATAAGGATATAATGTTATGTTTAATGGAAAAGCATTATAGTTGTTGGATTCCTGATGAGTCATTCTGAAATACACTTTCTCGTCCACACCATCACTATTTGTATTAATCATATATGGATTAAGTAATAAATAAAAAGGTACAAAGCTTAACATTTCTATATTATCAAATAATGTCTTGCTCGGATTTTTTACTGACACCCATGAACTCCCAGTATGTTTGTTATTAGTAGTATTATCAATGTCTTCATCTATATATTTGGTTATATTATAGAAGTCATTAAAATATATATTATTGTCTATCGTCTTTCCATTGTTGTCTGTTATTATATCATGCTGTCTAAATATATAGTCAAGGTTAGGTATATATATTTCTATATACTCAGAATATATATTATTGTGTATCTTAAACTCATTTTCAGAACTACTTTCAAAGTTATTATTATAATTACAGAAATAATGGAAGTGTATTCCATTAATTATATTGTCTAAATGTATTATATAATTTAAGTCAGTCTTATTATGTGGATGGTATATCCTTATCTTATTACATTTTATTCCGATGTTCTTATTTGTATATTCGCCATCTACACATTTATATAATGAGAAGACATCACCGCCATCAGTTTCTAACTTAAAGTTAAGCATGTTTATAAAATCTGTATAGTTAGACGAAAAGCTAGACTGCCC
>NFYZ01011278.1_pt1 | contig 41063 bp, 74 predicted proteins | sample 1092561 | NCBI WGS metagenome assembly NFYZ01 (sample SAMN03609887, study PRJNA323583) | gut metagenome | isolation source: feces | host: Rattus norvegicus | place: Malaysia | collected 2013 | reverse complement strand
TTTCACGCTCCCCTAACGTATTTTTTTACTTTTAGAACCGGGGGGGAGGATATTTTTATTTTTTATTTTTCATTTTTTCTTTTTACCATCTTTCTGGTATATTTATTTTATTTATTTTTTCATTGTTATTTAATTTTTCTGGATGTTCTTTGTCATGGCAAGAATTACATAGTGTTACTAGATTGTTGTTATCTAGTCCTAATAAAGGGTTATCTTTTAAGTGTATAATATGATGCACACACTCGCCTACATGGAATTTCCCTTCCTTCTTACATCTCTGGCACTCTTGGTTGTCCCTTTCCATTACTTCTTTTCTTATCTCTCTCCACTCTTTACTTTGATAAAACTTTATATACTTACCTTTTTTAATAAAGCTTAGTAACTTCTTATTCGTTTTAACCATATTGCTCCCCTTTTCCCAGATAACAAAAAAAGAACCTGTTGAGGTTCTCTTTGCATTAATCTTTTTGTTTTGGTCCTGCTATATACCCGAGCGTTCCTATAAAGATTATTATTCCAATAATTAATCCAGGTATTCCTAAAAATAAAGTAAGTAATATTGGTACAGTTATTCCTATTGTTAATTTGCCTCCTACCTTTGACATCTTATTACCTGTCTTTTGCATACTATCTCCAGCGTCTTGCATTTTCTCTCCTAATTCAATTAACCTCTTTCTTTTTTCTTCATTCATCTTTATTCCTCCCTTTATGTATTGCCTATAGTATACCATAAAAAGGAGTTAACTTGTCTTTATCTTTTGTCACCTTTTTAGATTCGCCTTTTTACTTTCGCTATTTTAAGCCATTAAATGCTATTGCTCCACCGTTGGGATAAAACTATTTCGTTAGTGTAAACCATAGATAAATTAATATAGGTAATAGTAGTAATACACCTAATAATCTTTCTATTGCTTTGTTTTTGTCATTTATTATATTTCCCATTGTTGCTATAGATAAAGTTATAAAGCTATACCAACCTAGTATTTTCATTTTACATCTCCTTCTTTTTGTAGTCCTTTTATATCATCTGTTATCAAAATTGCATTTGCCCCTATGATAAATAAACATAATATCGTTCCAATTATCTTCCATGCTATATTCAGTCCACCCATCCACATTACTGGTATTGCTATTGTAAAATATATTGATGTAAATATTTTAAAGCCTAGAATTAAGACTTTATATATGTATTTCATTATCATTGTTTTATCCCTCCTTACAGTTCTTTACTTTTATTGCTGCTTTTATTATGTCTTTACTTTTCATTATTTCTAGTTGATTCTTCATAGGCTTTTCTTCTAGTTTCTCTAATTTAGCTTTTTCCTTCATAATTATTTTTGCTAGTTTATATTTAAAACTATGGTCCTCCTTTATACAGTTCATTTTTATTCTCCTTTGTTTGTAATATGTAAAAAAGGATAAGCCGTTAAGCCTATCCTTAAAAATATAAAAGAAGGAATGTTGATATACGATAATATAAGATAATTCCACTAGGGATTTTTAGTCCCTAGCAAAGGGGGTTTGTAAATGAGTTTTTTATACTCCACTTATTTTTGATAAGCGGGTTGTCCATTTAAGTATCAACCTCTTTAAGGAGTTATTGGCAAAGGCAATAAGATTCGAACTTATATTTCTGATTTTGGAGACCAGCGTGTTACCGTTACACTATGCCCTTATATAGTCCTACCTTTGGACACATTGTTAAGAGGTGTGGTAGGTTCTGTTCAAATAGCCGTCCTCTAAACCTTTAAACCTAGTCGGGTTGGGTGTACCAATTGTGGTTGGTACGGTTTTTATTATGAGTTACATAATACCACAACTTATGCAACTAAGGAGTTTAATAACGAGTTGATCTAAAACCTATTATGCATCTATCTCTATTATATATTATATAATAGTTATTTTAGAAAGTCAGTACACTAAAAGTTCACTATTTAACTCGCCTTCCTACTTCTGCTGACTTCTTTTTTGCCCAGCTTTCTGATATATATAATTCATCTGCTATTTCATTTATTTTCTTGCCTTCTATAAACCTTTTGTAAGCTATTTTATACTCTAACCCCTCTAACTTGTCCAACTTTTTTAATACTTCTTTCTGTGTTTCTTTTTTATCTTCTAAAATACTTTGTACTATTGCTACTTTGTTGTTTAATGCCGTTTGTAGCTCTAAGTATCTAGGATAGTCTATTCCCGGATTTCTTAACAGTCTGTATATAGCGTATTGCTCTCTTTTATAACTCTCTAACATTTCTTCATAACTTTCTATTTCTATTAGTAAATCTTGATAGGTTGATATAAGTAGCATTTTATACCCCCCGCCTTTCTGCTTCCATTTGATTTTCTATAATTCTCAATTCTAACTTTGTAGCTTGTATTCTTTCGTTTGCTGATTTATATAATATTTCTGCTGTATCTCTGTTAAATTTCAGCTCTGCTATGTTTTTTTTCCCTCGACATATATCAGATATTATTGTAACTGGTACTTTCTTATCTCTTTGTATTAGCATTTCTTTTGCTAGAGCTATTCTATATTTTCTTTCAGCTTCTGCCATCCCTTCTCCCCATTCTCTAGCTTCTTTTATAGCTCTATTTAACTCTTTTCTTTTATTTTGCATCTCTATATATAAGTCTTGCATTAATTATCACTCCATGTCCTTGTTGACATACATTAATTCTCTTAAATCTCCTATAAAATCCTCAATATCTGCTCCTTTTTCCCATTGATTACCTGCATCATAAAACATTTTATCCACTGCATTGTATAGGTTTTTATATGCTTTCAATACAGTTTCTATTGCTATATTCAAGTCTCTTAGTCCACTCTCTATTTTAAAATGAGTATTTTCTGTCATTTCTTCCATTAGTCTACGTCCTGCTATATGTTCTTCTAATATTTCTATAGCTTTATCTAGTCCCATTTTATCCCTCCTATTTAACTTCTTTATCTGATAATTCTACTTCTAGAACATCATATAAAATTAAGTACTTCCCTTTTGCCTTAACTCTCCCCCCTTTGTTGTGTATATCTATGATTAAGTCATTTATTTTATCTATTTTCCCTTCTAGACTTTTCATTTTCCTTCTTTCAGCTGTTACATCTTTTATTTTGTCGCTTATTATCAGTATTAGGGTATAAACCAGAAAAGTAAAAGACATTAACCCTAAAACTACAATAATTATAGTGAATATATCTAATATCAATATAATTTACCTCCCATTTTTCCCCTAACTTCACTTTCTGTATATCTCATATCAAAGTATTTCTTTTGTAGTTGTCTTTTTAAATACAAGTCTAATTTCCTCCCATCACGCCCATGTACGCCTTTTGTTCCTCTGTGATGGCAGTAGCATAAAGGCACTACAGAGTACTCGTTTTCGTGCTGTTTTCGTCGCCCTCTGCCTTTTATAATATGATGTAATTCTATATCTGTTGAACCGCATATTATACACTCTCCGTTATGCTTTTCTATTACTTTATTAACTAAATCTTTATCCATGTCAGCCTCCTTAAAATAAAAAATCCCTAGAGAACCTATTAAAGTTTCTAGGGCCTCTAAGGGCCTCTGTATTATTTATTTTTTAATCCTCCTAAACGGGTCGAATTCGACCTCTTTTAATATCCTTCCTCTTGCCTTCTGTAGTTTTCTTTATGCTTCTTCATATATGCTTGTTCTAATTCTTCTGTGTCAAACTCTAAAGACATTCCTAGATGCTCTATACTATCCCTGATACTTAAATATTGATATTTCATACTTGATGCTCTTTTGACTATAGATGTTGTTTCTATATATAGATCGTTTACTTGATAGCTTAATATTATAAAGCTATTCATAACTGTTTTTTTGTTTATCTTAAAACAAGCTTCAGGTATAAATAATTCTTCTGCTTTTATTCCTAATTGATTGCCTATACTTAAATAAAAGTGTAATATATCAGCGTATTCATCAAGTAATCTTTCTCTGCTTTCTGCTTCTTTTGTACTCCAATGTTTAAAACATCTTGTCGCATTGGCCAACTCTGCTACTTCTACTTGTAAAGCTAGTATTGTTTGTGATAGTAATAAATCCTTATCTATTTCCTTTCCTGTTCTTTTTACCTCATTTTCTAATATTGTTTTGTCTAATTCCTTTTGTAACTTATATAACTTTTCTAAGTTCATTTAATTTCCTCCTCGTTAAACAGATACCCTGAAAAAGTACCTCTTTCAAACTCCTTACACTCTTCACTTTTTCTTAAATGTCCAGGTATATGATCAGGTTCTATTTCTGTCCCTTTTTCCACCAAAGCTAACATGCATGAGTCTTCAAAATAATTTATACAATCACTATCCATACAAAATGAATTTTTATATGTTGCTTTCATTTATCTTCCTCCTTTAATACTTTTATAGTTCTGTCTTTGCAATTACTGCATAAGGCTATTAGATTGCTTCCCAACCTTAATTCTTTTACGTTCTCTTTGCTATAACATATGTTGCATGGAGAATCAGCAAGAACAGGGTTATCAAATTCTCCATAACATATTTTATTTTTCATTCAATCTTCCTCCTTGTCTTTTTTTATATTGCTTATCTGAAACCACCCACCTATAGAATCAAATAATATAGCTAATAATATAAATGTCATAAACGGATATTTAAACGCCCAATCCATTATTGTTTTCTCCAAATTTTAATTTTCCTCCTTTGTCTTTTCTATTGTATAAACTAACGCCAATACAGACATTAATAATGCCACTGCCATCATACTTATTGTTGTTATTAGTACTACTGTCATTTTTTTATTCCTCCTTATCGTATTTTCCACCTTTTTTAATATACTGACTGCATGTTTTGAAAAATGTACCTTCTTCGCCCTTACACCATTTGCAGTCGCTACATTCGCACTTAATCGGCTCTATCTCAAACTTTTTAAAGCACTCTATACAGATACATTGACTACATTCTTTTTTAATCATATTGACCCTCCTTTATGCTACTAACTCTATTCTTTCTATATAAATATAGTCATCATAAATTTCTATTGCTGTATTTTTATAATATTTGTCAGCTATTTCTTTTAATTCTTTGTTATTTTTATAAGGTATTGTTTCAGCTACCCAAATTGTTTGATATTCGTACATTTTAGTCCTCCTTCATAATGTCTAATGCCTTTTCACATATATTCCCGCAAGGCTCCATACACCCTATACAGCACTTATCACATCTTCTTACTTCTGCATATTTCTTATATGCTATAGCTTGTCTACAATATTTATCTATCTTATCTTCACATTTATTTTTCATTTTCGTTCCTCCTCTTTTTTAAACCTGTAATAGTTTTCAATTTCCTTTATTGTAGATTCCCTAACTTCCTCAACAAATTTGTCGTTTCTTTCTAGGATTATGCCCAGAAAATCATTTGCAATTTTTATTACACCTATCAAAGAAACTAATGTTGACGTTATAAAGCTTAAGATTATTACTCTGCCCATCATTCTTTTTCCTCCTTTAGCCATTGTACAAACTCTAGATATTTTTTTATATGGAACCGTATAGAGATATTCTCAATTTTATATTCTTCCGCTATATCTGCTATTATCATACCTACAGCCTGTTCCTCTGCACTTTGTTTCTCCCCTTCAAGTTTATTAAACCATTCATAATTTTTCATTTCATTCCCTCCTTATAATATTCGGTTAATTAAAAATAACACTATAATAAGCAACAAGCCTCCTATTTGTCGTGTTTTGTCCTCTTCAAACAAATTGAGAAATATAAGTATAAAAATAATAATTATTGATATTTTATCTAACATTGTTCCACCTCCAACAACTCAGGGTTTTCATAAATATTTCCTATGATTTCTAGTTTATTTTTAATAAATGATAAGTTTCTATTCCCAAAATTAAAGCCGGCCATGTCGTTATCCCACCAAACCTCAATAATTTCTTCATATCCTTTATAGTTTAAATACTTTAATATATCCCCTTCATAAATTTCTTTATTTTTTATATCTTTTAATCCTGTATATTGCAATAAAATCACATCATCAATCCATTCTCTTTTACTGCCCTTTACAAGTACCCTTTCATTGAAATAAAATCTTCTTACTAGTCCTTCTAGTACTCCACCAAAGCTTCCATCTTCATTAAAACTTATTTCTCCTACTTCGTGCATTGAGTTTGTTTCATTATTCCAAGCTTTATACTTAATTGTTCTCATTGTTATCCTCCTTTTGTTATAAGGAGGGTAGGCTTGTACCCTCCTATTTAGTTGTTTTTAAGCCATGCTTTGTATAATTCAAACCAATCCTCTAACCTCATTGTTACCTTCCATTCTTGCCTATTTTTCCTGTGTGCTACTATAGGTATATCTTCTTTTTTACTGTCCTCTATAGATTGTTCTATTGCTTTATCTATGTTAAGCCTTTCTACCCGTTTTACCTCTACATGTATGCCCGGTAATCCGACGACATCAGCATCATTATTTATTCCTGTATATTGTTGACTTCTTCTTGCTTTTGTAAAACCTTCTTTCTTACAGATGTTAGAAAATTCTAATTCTCCAACCTTACCTTTACGATTGCTGTTTATCTTAGCCATTTTCTTACTTTCCTCCTTGGTCGTATCAGTATTCTGTCATATATATAAAGTTTCAAGAATGTTCCGTCACTTAAATTTGTTGTTTTCCTCCATTCTTTCCATGCCCTTATCATTTTTTTATCAGCTCCTTATTGTATTTGCCATATTGCTTGTTCCTCACTTACTTTTATCGCTCTAAGTGTCAGCGTCCCAAATTGCTCGCTATTAAAATATATTTCAGTTCCTTCAAATATTTCTTCTTTTTCTTGTATTGCATTTAGGGTTTCTTCATCTTTTATTTCTCCCCCTGTAATTCCTTGATTTATTAGATATTTAGTTTTTAAATAGTGTTTCATTTTTCTTCTCCTTTTTTAATAATTCTAAGGCTTGTACTAAACATTCCTTTACTGTCATTCCTGTTTCTTCCGATACTTCTAAAATGCCCTCTATTAACTCTTTTTTAAATTTATTCATATATATACTCCCCTTTATTCATTTCAATACCTTCTGCAGTCAAATAAACCCTATCTACTTCTTTTATTTCTCCTTCTTCATATTGTAAATTTATATAATCTCCTGCATCTAATACATTGTCAAATTTTGTTGTATGATATAACCCATTTCTGTCGATTATTACAAACCAGTTCATTTTATCCTCTCCTTTAAATTTGTTCTAACGGAAATCTAACTTGTATATGCCCTAACATCCTTTCTTTTGCATTTCGATAAAATTGCCTATCTATTTCAAACCCATATGCATGTCTATTCATTTCTGCTGTTGCTTTTAAGGTCGTTCCACTACCAGCTACAGGGTCTATCACTACATCACCTTCGTCAGTAAATATACTTATCAATCTTTTTAACACGGGAATAGGTTTTTGCGTCGGATGAATTTTAGGGACCGAATTATCTTTCTCCCATTTCATCCAGTTAAATATCATCTTCCCGTTATTATTAAATTTAGGCAGTTTATCTCTATATAATACGACTGCATGTTCTGTTGCTCCTACTATTCTCATGTTTGCTTTTAACACTTGTGAGCTATAATTTTTTATAAAGAACAATGGATAATGCCCATTAAACCCGTATTTTTTACCATAATTTATAATCATTTGCATTTGTTCAAAGGCACAGAAAACTATCATTGCTGGAGCTTGGTTTCGTTGTTTTGGCTCTTTTTTTAGTAATTTGCTACAAAAGTGCATATACTCTGCTATATTAAAATTGGTATCAGTATTAAAAAATTGTTTCCCAGCTTTATCACTTTCACCTTTTGTGTTATCACCATCTACATACCACTCCGTACTACTTGCATACGCGTTATTGCCTAGGTTATAGGGAATATCGGCAACCACTAATTGAGCCTTTGGTATGTTATATCTTTTATAATTTTGAAAATGGTCATTGTATAATTCAACTTTTACATTCTGCATAGTATTTTCCTCCTTAAAACATACTTATTTGCCCTAAATAATCTTCATTCGATACATTCCTCATAAAATTTTCCACACTTTCTAGAGATTTTTTATAGTCTAAATGTCTTCTCATGGTTACCAAATCATCTTTTTTTATTGCTTCTTTGAGATTATTTTTATAACCTAAAATATTGTTTGCTATCTGTTTTCTTTCTTTATTTTTTATGTTATTTGCTATTTTCTATAGTTCTTGAAAATTCTCATCATAAAAATATATTCTTAATGACTTCTTTGCACCTTTTCTTATCTCGTCTGCTTTAGCCATATATTTATTATCTACCTCTAGTGGTGTTTCTTTTTGATAAATTGCAGGTAACTCTAATTTTTCTTCTTCACATAATTCTTTTATTTCACCTTTGTAATATAATATGTGATTCCTAACAATGTTCATATTACAACCATCTTCCCAAAACGGATCTTGCCCTCCATATTCTTTTAAATGTTCCCATCTATCAAATCTATCTTCTAGATTTGTTATTAGTTCATCTAGTTTTGACATGCTATGTCTCCTTCCTAAAATGGTATATCACTATCATCTACAGGTTCAAACCCATTTAGACTATCATTACTATTGCTACTGTCTCCCCAATCTATAAATTCAACTCTTTCAGCTACTACTTCTGTTATATATCTTCTATTGCCATCTTTATCGTCATAGCTTCTAGATTGTATTCTTCCTTGTACTGCTGTTCTTCTTCCTTTTTTTAAATATTGTGCAGATGTTTCAGCCATTCTTCCCCAAACTACTATATTAATAAAGTCTGCTGTTGGATAACCTTTACTTTCAAATTCTGCTTTTTTATCCTTAGATAATTGTTTATCTATAGCAAGTGTAAAATTAGTTACTGCTGTACCATTTCCGGGTAAAAATTTTAGTTCTGGATCCCTTGTTAATCTTCCAATGAGTATACAATTATTCATATTAAATCGCTCCTTTTTCTCTTTTATATTGCTTTCTGTACTGACATACAGTACTTTTTCTTAACCCTGTTCTTACACTTAATTCTGTTAAATCTCGAATTCCCATATCTAACATTTTATATGTTCTTTTCTTCCCCGACATTTTTTCTTCTAAAGGAGGTAATATTTCCCCATTTCTAAAAAACTCGGTGAAGCAATTGTTGCAATAATAAGCCATAGCTGTTGTATTATTTTTGTTATCCCAAGTCGATACTTTTCCTATTAACCTTTCCTCTTCACAATTCGGGCATTTCTTTTCACCATATTTAGTATTTCTAGACCTAAACTTTCTCGGCACTTTGATATTACTTTGCCTTAAGTAATATATTTGATTAAATACGGATTGTTCACTTTTATTTAGATGTTCAGCTATTTCTGTCCTTGACATTGTTGCAGCATTTTACAATAATTTATTTTTTCTATAGTCTGACCCATTCATTTTAATTCCTTCTGTCATTTCTATTAATCTGGATAATGTTGCATAACCTACAGCATCCTCCAATTCTCCCAATCCTAAGTTAGTTGTTATAACTAAAGGCTTGTAATTTTCATATCGATTGTTGATGATTGTATAAATCATGCTGTTGGTCCAATCCGTTGCTTTTTCTTTTCCTAAATCATCTATTATTAATAAATCTACGTTTGATAATTTGTTGATAACTTCCCCCTCTGTCGCTTCGGTAACACCATTGTAAGTCGAACGTATCTCGCTTAGTAAAGTTGTTACATTCCCAAACTTTACAGGTGTTACTTTCTCTTCAATTAAATAATTTGCTATACTTGCCGCTAAATGAGTTTTTCCTGTCCCAACTGTTCCAGTAAATAATAAACCTTTGCCATCCTCTGCATATTTTTCAAAATTAAACGCAAAATCAAAGGCTATTTCTAAAGCATTTTCATTATCACTATTTCTTTTAAAGTTATTAAATGTCCTATTCTTAAATCTTCTACCTAAATGACTGGATGTTTCTAATTTATTGACTTCTAACCTTCTTCGTTCTTTTTTCTCTATCTCTTCACATTCTTTTTCTATTTCTGCTACTTTCTTGTCGTATATATCCCAATATTCTTGAGCTTCTTTGCAGTTACATCTATTAGGGGATTGATAAAAATTAAATGCTCCATCTAACTTTTTATATTCCAACTCTTTATTGCAAAATTTACATATTAAAGGCTCTGGTTCTTCTTTTAAGTTAATAGCAACAATCCTTTCCCCTATTTCAGCTGTCCCTATTTTTTTAATTAAAGAATTTGTCATAGTCATACGGTGATTCTCTGTCATTTCCTCTATTCTTGTCTCTAGAGTAAAGTCCCTCATTATTATTGTTTCCTCCTTTGTTTTTATCTATATAATTACCTTCCAGCACTTTCGGAAAATTATTAGGTCTTATCAACCAATCAAAGGTTATCATCCAACCATTTTTATTTTGTCCTTTAAGAAAAGGACTTTTCTCTATATTTTCTATAGCTTGTATCACCTCATCTAATGAGTATTCCTTGATTCTAGCTTTTAGCATGGAATGTCGATTAGTGTTGCTATTGATTCCCCTTAACTGCTGCAACCCTAATTCATTCCATTTTTTTATAACTAATTCCCTATCTTTTTTATCGAGAATTACTGTTCCAGTTTCTTTATTAGTATCTTTATCTATATCTATATCTTTATCTAACTCTATATCTATATCTGTGTCACTTTCCCGAACATCTTCGTAACTTTGTGACGCCAGTAGTTCTTTATGTTCTTTTTTCTTTCTAAGTTTTCTCATTCTTCTAGCTGAACCAGTTTCGCTCCCTATCATGTTTTGAGTCTCTACCATAAATAAAGTGCCGTCGTCCCAAACTTCCATTAAATCTAAATCAGCAAACATTTTTATTGCCACTCGAACCGTGTCTATGTCTGTATTTGTGATACTCGCTAACATTTCAGGAGTATAAGGAATAACCTCTCTAAACTTTAATACTCCTTCCGTTCTAATAGATTTCAATAGCAGCTTCATGTAAAAAATAATGTAATCTTTCCCGTTTGGCATATCCTCTATTACCTTTATTTCTTCTCTTTCAAAAAAGTTCTCATTTAATTTCAACCAATAATACCTTTTACTCATGTATTGCTCCTTTCTGCTATTAGCTAAGGGAAATGAATCCCCTAGCTTTGTTTAAACACTTCTGGTAGTTCTTTTTCTTCAATGCATTTACAAATTTGGTCGTATTTATCTCTAGTTACTTCTGCTGTAGACTTAAATCCAAATTTCTTTATAGCTTCTTTAACCAGATTTTCATTGCCATTACTGATAGCAAACATTCTTTTTCTTTGCTTACCAGATATTAAATTATTATTAAGTTTATTAGTTTGTTTTGTATACTGCTTTGGGAGCTCGTCCTCATCTTCTGCTAATTCCTCAAATGCCGTCATACCTATGTTAGTTAAGTCTCTCAAAGCTCTTGCCTTAGCCCTTGTTTCAGCCATTCTAATTGAATGTTTAGCTATCAATCTATTTACATTAGAGGGGTCAGCGTCTCCATATCCCTCGAATGTTTTATCGTCCTCTGTCATTGCTGTAGCTTTTACTATACATGTATTGTTATTTTCCTTGCTTGGTATCTGTATTAACTCTGTGTGTATAGAGTGCAACTTCATTTGATGTGCTACATCTAACAATCCTTCATAAGTTACAAATTCTTTTCCTTTTAAATCTACTATAAATTCTTTCTTTAGTTTACTCATTATTCTTTCACCTCGAATTTAGGAGGTCTTTGTATAACTTCTATTCCCTCTATAATCTCACCATCTTCTGTTACTACCTTACTGCCTATTACCTTAGTAATTTTCTTTAAATCTCCCCATTTAGCCGATTTCTTGACCTGTACATAATCGGTCATGTTATTTTTTTCTAACCATTCAGCTAAAGTAGAATCGTTTCTTTTAAATTGAGGATTTTGATATCTTTTTACAAGCTCTCCATTCGGTAGTCTGTATTTCAGCATTGTTTTAGTTTTCTTCATTTCCTTAGGGTCGATAGTTTCAAAGTATTTTGCCAACATTTCGTCTCTCTGCTCTATTACATGTTTTTCTTCATCTTTAGCTTTTCTTAACTTATCTTCATATAAAGCTATTTTTTCTTTTAATTTATCTTGATATGTCCTGATTTCATCTAATTCTTGACCTTTTATTTCAATCCACCAATCAGCAGTATCATCATCTTTAATTTCCCAATCCTCTTTTTCAGTTTCCTCTTTTTTCTTGTTTATAATTTCATCTACCTTATCTATCATTTTTTATACCTCCATTCCTAAATAGGTTGTCATTAATACTTTTAATTGCTCTCTATTCTCTTGTAGCTTCTTCTCTGCTTGTCTGCCTTCTAAAATTGCCCTTTTTAGCTCTATATTATCTTCTGTGACGTAATACATTTCTTTTTCTATCTCCTGCCTTATTTGTTCGTTATTATCGTTTAAATCTATGTCTATTCTTTTGCTATTAGTTAATTTGCATCTAGGGCATTTTATTTCTATTATTCCTTTTCCCTCTGCTTTACCTAGTAATTTATTGCAATTATTACATCTAATATCAAACATTTTTAGCCCCCCTTTTTAAACCGTTATCCCTGTTATTTCTTTAAATTTATCTGCATCAAAATTTGGTATATTTTTAACTTCTTGTTTTTCCTCATCTGTAAGCTCGTCCCACATCTTCGCCCAAGCTTCTTTATAACTAAACGTTTTTAAATATCCTCCTAAAGTTTTGTAATCAGGGTTTTGTTCTTTTTCGTCATTTGTCATATTTTCTTCATCTATCCACATGTTTAATTTAAAATTATTTGATAAAATTTGGGATGCTCTTGTATTTCTCCATGCCGATAATGTCATATCTGTTTCTTTGTCAAAGATTTTTATTTTAGGAGTATCTGTGCAAAAAACTCCACTATTCCAATCCCCACTATTCCAATCCCCACTATTCCAATCCCCACTATTCCAATCTCCACTATTCCTATTTCCACTATTCCTATTTCCTGTACAGTTTTTCCCAATATTTACTAAATCTAGCACTTCATACCACGTTAATTCTATTACAATTTTAATTTTATTTGTTACTGTTTTTATTCCATCTGTTTTTGTTTCACCTAACGCTTCTACTTCTGCAACTTTATTTTCACTATAAAAACTATAAAAATTAAAACAATCTACAGCTTTTTTACAAAAATGAAAGCCACTACCACACAGTTCTATATCACCTTCATGTTCGTAAGTTTTTCCTACCTCGTATTGAAAATCTCTACATGTCCAATCTGGATTAAATACTTTATAACCTTTCATTTTTTCAATTCCTCCTTAAATATGTTATAATTCAACTAATTGTGTTTTATTTAGCCCTTCTAATTGCTGTTAGAGGGGTTTTCTTCTGCTAATTCTTTGTCTAATCTTTCAATAAAACGAATTATTTCCTCGTGATAGCTAATGTAATCCTGTGCTATCTCTATCATTCTTTCGTCATATTCTATTTTTCCAAACTGCATCTTATAAATAAGATACCTATTCCTCAAGATTTCTTTTTCTAACCTGTCTACCAATATTGCAAGGTCTTTACTTTTCATTTTTACACCTCCTTAATCTTCAATGTAAAACTTGCCTTCAAGTAATATGCTCCTCACAGCAGCTGTGTCCCATTCTGTTCCAAGTATTTCAAGTAATTCTGTAAAATATCTATAATGATTGCTGAATTGTTCTAATTCGTACGGTTCAATTATAAAAGGGTGTTCCACTCTGACCTTTTTACCACTTTCTACTGCTTCCATAAAGGTGACTGGCTCTTTTACCTCTTCCCATTCATCACTTATACTTAAATGCCTATATCCACTTCCCCAAAATAAAGTATCGTTAATTCCTAACTCAATTACTAACCCATCTACTTTTCGTCTGAATATTTTCCTCGGATTCTCCCTTAATTCTTTAATAACTTCTTCTAACTTCATCATTTACTCCTCCTTAATATTTTCTTAATATATCGTGAATAGTTAATCTTATTCTTTTAACCTTAGCTGAATTTATAACGCTTAATGTTCCAGGTGTTATATAATCTTTTTGTAAGGTCTCCAATAACCTAATACATATATTTATATCTTCTATATACTCTTTGTTTTTTTCACTATCTTTCATCCTTACACTCCTCCTCTTTTTCTATTTCAATAATTTCAAAATCTTTATTTTTACCTACATATCCAGCTATTAGTTTCACTTACTCCACCTCCTTCCCGTGTATCATCTTCCATAATTCTCCTTGTACTTTTTCGTCTACATTTGCAGCATTTACTATCCTTTCAATAATATCCTCTCGTATTTTTTCATCCCCAGGCAGATAATCTTGTTCTATTGTTTCTTTTGTTTCGATTAGTTGATTATTGTAACTAGTTAAAGCTCTTGATATTACTTTTAATTCGTCTTTGTTAAACATCATTTAACCCTCCTTTTCTTTGCTAATTCCATAGCTTTTCTAACTAATATCTCTATAGCTGTATCCATAGTGACTCCTCCTTTATTTAATAACCCTGAATTGTTTAGGACGCCTAGGTTTAGGTTTCTCTAGCTTAATTGTTTTTCCATCATCTACAATAAAATCGTTGCCTTTATCGTCCTTATAAACTGTATAGGTATCTACGTCCATAATTTCAGCAAAATCATCCATGAAAGTAGGTTTTCCTTCCAATCTATTTAAGTCCGATATACACCCCATACTAGCTACAACAAACATTGAGATTTCCCAGTTGTGATACTCAAATAAAAACTCTAAAATATCTTCATCAACTCCTATGGGTTTATCTTGATTTAATTTACTTATATAATCTCGTGTATAAAAATAATCTTTAAAGCCCCATTTATGTCCGTTGTATTCTTTCGCTATAGGGAATACGGTTGTAAACTCATTTGGGGTCAATGCTCCCATCAAAGTTTTTATCGTTGATATAAATTTAAAATCATCTTCTATTTCTTCTTTTATCAGGCATGGTGATTTCGGTTTATTTATTATTGCTCTAACACCATAAAATACTAACTTTTTAATAGTATCTGTGCTATTGCCTTCATAAGGGTTAAATTCTTCTAAAACTCTATTGTGAGCATTCATATATAACTCATATTTACTCATTCCCTAGAACCCCCTTTTCTTGTAGTGACAATCTAAATGTTTCTCTCCCTCTAGGTGTTATATCTGCTTCTGGAAGTTTGGAATGTGCAACTAATCTATAAATATCACCTTCCGGAATACAATTTACTTCAATAGTTTTATTCTTGTCTTTACTTTGTGGATGAGGTACGTCGTGTTTCGCTACCCACCTGCAATGTCTTTTGATTGCATCTCTTGTGTTTTTGTAATCCAATGCCCTTGCTACATCTATAGCTACAATATAAGGTTTATTATTTATTAATAGTGTTCTTAATTTTCCAAACTTTTTATTTTCAAATATCTTTACTTGCTTGTCCATTTTTTATTCCTCCTTTATTTCAATTCCAGTAATCTATCTACTTCAAACCCTAACTTAGTCGCCCACGCTCTAGCTATCTTTTCTATTTCCTGCAATTCTTTTTGACTCGCTTTACTCAAGTGGCTTTTCTTACCTTCCCTAGCCTTTAAATTTATCCCTAATTGGTAGTTAATTTTCCTATAAAATGTAGACCATGCCATACCAAAATTATTATTAAAACTTCTTACTGCTATATTTCGTATTAAGATGTTTATTATTTGCCTACTATCTTTTATGGTTGTAGCTGTAGTTACTAAGTTTTTGTTTTCTGTTTCTAATTCTTTTATTCTCTTGTTTTTTAAGTTGAACAGCTTAGCATTGATAATTGATACTTCATTCCAGTCACCTTCGTATTCTGCTGATGCCTTGTCCATAATTAACTGTTGTTCTAAATTTAATTCTTTATTTATATTTTCTATTACATTTTCTTTTCCTTGTTCTGCATCGTGATATACATTTAATAGTAAGGTTCTTACTTCTTTCGCTACTTCGCTATCTCTTAATAACATTCCGACCCTTAGAACTGCTCTCTTTGGGTATATTACATTGTATCCATGCCCCACTATTGCCCCATCTAGGTAAGAGCCTTCACCACTCACTTTTATTTCGCCTTTGACATTTTGTCTAAACCGATTTAAAACCTCTTTCCCTAACAAGGTTTCGACACCATCAGAGTCTAGTTCGCTCTTATGCCTATTCCTGATTTTGCCTATTAGTTTCCTGCTAACTTCATAAAATTCTGCCACTTGATTAGTAGTCATATATTCTGTTCCTGCCAGTGTGTTTAGCTCTTTTACCTTCTCTAAAACATCAGTTCTTTCAATGTATTTATCTCTTTGTTCTTTTTCGCCTTCAATTAACTTTAATTCATTTGCTAACATTTGCTTGTCCCCCTTTTCTTATATCTCAAATAAATTTAATTGTTCTTTTGTTCTAAAGCTTTTAACAGCTCTTATACTTTCATCTATTAAGTGCATATTTTTAATTAATTTGTCATACGGTACATCTTGCCAAGCTTCGGCGTTTAATTGCAATAATACTCTTTGTTTAACTAATTCAACTTCTTCAGCATCTCTAAAATTTCCCAAACCTTTTTTAATGTAATTATTAATACTTATTTTGTTAGCGTGAGTAGGTCTGTAGTTTTCTTCATATTTAGATAATCTTTCATCTATACTAGAAAATATCTTATCTTCTAAGGCTCCCATAACATTATTTACTATTGCAGTTTCTGAAACATGGTAAATCTCTTTTAATGCTTTTTCCATTTCGTTAAAGGCTTCCACATATCTAGCTGTAAACAATATCCCTTTTTCTCCTTGTTGTTTGTTCCCTAAGATTTCGCAACCCGCCTTCGTAATTAAATAACACTTGTATTCTCTTGTACCTGCCTTATAAGTTGAAGGTATAAAATATTTGGATAAATCCATATTGGCGTTTTCCAAAACTGGTATTATTCCAACTCTGTTTTTCTCGTTGCTACCATCAATCTCTCTTAATAAGTTGTTGTGGCTTTTACCTAACATTTCAGCTACCTTCCTGCTATCTAAAGTTAAATTCTCTTTTGTTTGTAAATCATTCATTTTCTTTTGTCCCCCTTTATTTTTTATTGTTTAGGTTTCTGAACTTTTTCTGTAAAAAAATAATCCGTTACCTCTTCATCTTCAATCTCTAACAGTTTACAAGCTAAATTAATCTCTTTTTGAGTCCAGTATACTTTATTGTTCAGTTTTAAAGATAAAGTATTTAAACCCATTTCGATAGCTCTTGCAAACCTTTCCTGTGTTCCAAACTTTTCTCTAATTTTTCCCCTTAACTTACTATAATCAAATGCCATTTCTTCACCTCCTTTTGTTCAACTTTCTGAACTAATTCTAGTATAACATAATGAATTTTTAAATACAAGTCTTTTTTTCAAGTTTATGAATTTATTTTTACTTTTTTAATGAAAAAAGTTCAGAAATATGTTATAATTGTATATGCAAGGAGGTGATATAAATGTGTTTCAATAAACGCTTAAGAGAAGCCATGGAACTAAAAGGGATACGTCAAACAGATTTGGTAAAAAAAACTGGAATAAGTAAATCCGGCATAAGTCAATACGTGTCTGGGGAGTATGAAGCAAAACAGGATAAAATATTTATTCTAGCTAAGGCCTTAGATGTAGATCCATCTTGGCTGATGGGAAAAGATGTTCCTATGGATGGGCCAGAATATAAGAAATCTCAAAGTAAAGCTAAAATAACACCAATTGTAGGAACTATCGCAGCAGGAACCCCTATATTGGCAGAACAAAATATAGAAGACTACTTTACTTTAGACGATAGAGTCCATGCCGATTTTGCTCTAAGAGTAAAAGGAGATTCAATGCTAGGGGCTGGCATCTTTCCAGGGGACATAGTTTTCATCAAACAACAGGATTGTCTAGAAAATGGAGAAATAGGAGCGGTATTAATTGAAAATGAAGCTACATTAAAGAAGTTTTACAAAGAAGAAGATACGATAATACTGCAACCAGAAAATGATTTTTATTCTCCTATCGTTATTACGGATGGGTATGTAAAGATACTAGGTAAGTTGGTAGCAGTATTGAACTTAAGATAAGAGAGATAGAGAGGTATAAGTCGACAATACCTCTCTTATTCTTTATAAAGGGGGAATTACAAAATGAAAGTTGCAAGGATCTACGTCAGAGTAAGCACACAAGAACAAGCTATAGAAGGTTATTCTATATCTGCTCAAAAAGAAAAGCTAACTAATTATTGCAAGGCTAAAGACTATATAATAGGAGATATCTACATTGATGGGGGTTTTAGTGGCGCCAATATGGACCGTCCTGGACTACAAAAACTATTATACGACATAGAAACTAAAGAAACTGATATCGTATTAGTCTATAAATTAGATAGATTATCAAGGAGTCAAAAAGATACATTACATTTAATAGAAGATGTATTCCTAAAAAAAGACATATCCTTTGTATCTATACAAGAAAGTTTCGACACTTCCACGCCTTTTGGACGTGCTATGGTAGGGATATTATCAGTGTTCGCCCAATTAGAAAGAGAAAATATAAGGGAAAGAATAACTATAGGTAGAGTTGAAAGAGCTAAAGAAGGCTATTGGGTAGGCCAAGGTAGGCCACCTATAGGGTACGATTACAAAGATAATATGCTCGTTATAAACGAATATGAGGCTATGCAAGTAAAGTTAATATTTGACCTGTATATAAAAGGTTGGGGGCAAGAAAGAATAAGAAGGCACTTAGACAAAAAAGGATATACTACAAAGTACGGTAGCTGGTTGAAAAGTTCGGTCCATACCGTTTACAGGATCATAAAAAATAAGGTTTATATTGGATATGTTAAATTTGATGGGGAATTTTATGAAGGGAAACATGAATCAATAATTGAAGATAATACTTTTAAAACTGCTAATGAGCTGTATAAGAAAAGAAAAGGTCAAAGAAGGGAAACTAAATACTTTTTATCTGGTTCTCTAAAATGTAAACAATGTGGAGCTAACTATATAATAAACACTAAAAACGGTACAGCTTATCACATGTGCAAAAATAGAAAAGACGCCTGGAAACAAGATTTTAAATGTAATAATAAAATCTGGAGGGTAGATATAATAGAACCTAAAGTTATAAGTAAAATAAAAAATATGGTAAAAAATAAAGATAAAATAATAGAAGAAAAATTCAATAAACTGAATAAACCTGTAGAGAGTAACAAAAAACCTATAAAGAAAAGGATCAACGATATAGAAAAACAAATCAATAAATTAATGGATCTGTATCAATTAGACGAGCTACCTCTAGAAGTTATAGGGGAGAGAATAAAGAAATTACATGGTGAAAAAAATGCTCTAGAAAATGAATTAAAAGCAACGAAAGAACAAAAAGAAGATGCTGAAATAGAATTACAGGAGATTTTAGAATACTTAAATGACTTTGATTTAATTTGGAATGAGCTGAGTGTACAAGAGAAGAAAGATGTCTGTAAATCTCTATTTGAGACAATATACGTAGATGAAGAACAGTTGTATTATAAGGTAAGGGGTTAATAGCCAACTATATTAATAGTAGACAAGTAACCCCTATAACTTTTCGTACATTATATAATGTAGTAACTAGTTAAGATTATTTCAGATATATTTACCTTTGTCAATACAACATAATAATTAAATAAAACAGGGGAAAGTTGATAGCTTTTCTCTGTTTTTTATATTTGTAGCAGCATATTTGACGAAATGGCGTTAAACAGCCATATCTACTGTATAATTGATTTTAACCCTGCACTAAACCAATAGCATTAATGACGTTCGACAAACCTCTAAAACAACGAATTAGAGGGTAGTTTTTAGTAAAGTGGCAATAAAAAAGACTAGCCGTATAAGACTAGTCCCTAAACCTCTAAACCTCTACTATTTCTACTTTATACCCACTTTCTTCAAGATATTGTTTCAAATCTCCTGTATCAGCTAAATCTATTTCTAAATTTGTCGCCCATTCTTCAAATCCTTCTGCAAAATAATTGTAATCATATTCTGTAGTTCCTCCATTTTCATTTGATATAATTTTTATTGTTTCCTTATTAAATATTGTTTTCATTTCAATTCCTCCTAAGTATTTTATTTTGCAGACTAGCCATAAAGACTAGTCTAACTTTTAAAATAATTGCTTAACAACTTTGGCATTTTTAATAATTAACTCGTGGTCATCCTCTGCATAATCATTTGATATTTCTTCTCCTACTATTATATAACAATGGTCCGTTAGTACTTTTGATGATGCTGGTTCATTTCCTTTGTCAGCGTTAAAGTCATAAGTTCCATTTTTCGATAAATCATAAGCACATGTTCCGTTTAATTTTTCAAGGCTTTTGTATTCGTCACTTCCGTATTCTGGATAATCTCTTATATCTTCTCTATCTAAATTAGCTCTACTATTATTACAAGTTTCTCCTATTTTTCGTTCTAAGTTTTCGAATCTGATACCTATATAATTGTATTTTTCTTCGTTTCTTTGGTAAAACTCTTTTGCTATCTCCCATATCTCGTTATAAGTTATTTCACTTTGTTTCTTTTCTTTTTTGCCATATGATAAAATTAAATTAAAAGCGTTAGGTTTGGTACAGTCAATATTAAAATTATCTTTTAGAACCTTTGGAAAATCCTCCATAATTTCCCCACTTGCTGCATTCCATATATTCATCTTCATTAAAAAATGTAAATCTTCTTTTGTTTTTTCCAACTTCTCTATTAATTCCTTCATCCCAATTCCTCCTTTGGTTTCTTTCCCTTACCCTCTAAATACATTATAACATTGGTGTCCAATAAAGTCAAGGATTATTTTAAGGTTTTTCATCTTTTTTAATAAATATTTTTTCTCCATCAAAAATGAGCTCTAAATCTCTATCGTCCTTATTTAATCCCATATCTTTAACCCAAGGTGCTGGTAAAGACACCCTATAATTAACACTATCTTTACCAGCTGTCCCTCCAGCTTTATTAATCATCAACTTTCTTTTTCTCGTCTCCATTTTTGTCCTCCCTTAACTTTATATAAATCATATCTCTTAATTCTTTTGCATTACCTATATCTAATTCATCTTCTCCTTTTAAAACTGGTTTAAATAATATCTCTTCTGCCGTTTTTCTTACTTTTACAGCGTCATTTATGCTGTTAAATCTACCTAAGTAATACATTTTGCCCCTTAATGTTATACTAGCCTCCCATACCTTATCCCTAGTATGCCATGTTACACCAGTATATCCACTCTTATTGTTAACTTTTGGTTTTTTAAAATCTAAGGCTAACAAAAATGTACCGTCTTTATAATACTTATCGTTACGTTGTCTGGCCTTAATACCTACCTCTCTTGATGTATCAAGGTTATAACATCCGCACGACTTAACACTACCATTCTTTAGCCTTGCTGATGTTGTATATTTGATATTACCACAATCACATTTACATTTATAAATTATTTCTTGATTTTTAGTTCTTTTGTTGGTCGCCCCTAGTACTGTGAGCCGACCAAACTTTTTACCTACCAACATGTTTAAACCCTTTCTTTTGCCTTATCATAAATGTATGCAACTAATTTACCTGGATAAGTAACTCCTATATTTCTAAATCCAGCGTCGCAAGTTAAAGCCTGTAATGTTCCTAGTATTTCTTCTGCTTTTTCTGCTTGTTGTTTATAACTTATAGATTTAAATCTTTCGATTATTTCCCCAGCATGTTCTATTTTATTTAATTGCTCTCTTGTAAATTCAACTCTTTGATTTGTTGCATTTTGATTCTTTTTACTTTCTGGCCATAATTCTTTTGCACCTTCTGTTAAATCTTCTAAAACTATGTCTATTTCGTCTAGTAAATCGTTAGCCCATTTCACTTGGTTGTCAGTTCCTTCTAACTCTCTCACTTCTTCTACCTCCTTTTTATTTAGGAGGTAGCTTAAATTTAAACCGAATTGCACTTGATAATCTACCTCGTATTCTTTTACCATTTCCCTTGTCATTTTGTGAGCTTCCTTAAATATGTTTTTCATTTTTGCTACCTCCTGCTTGTTTTTTTATTTTGTTCCCCTGACCTTCTAAATACATTATAACATTGGTGTCCAATAAAGTCAAGCTTTTTTACAAAGTATTTTAATCTTCTGTAACCCTTGCAACTACTACTACACAGCCACTTATGTAAAAATAGTTTAAAATTCTTTTTTATTTATTTTGGACATAAAAAAAGAGCTATCAGGAGTTACCCAATAGCTCTTTGGACAATTATATCTTAGTTTAGTATAATTAAAACTAAAAGGGGGCAAAATAATGGAATGTCAAGTATCGGTAATTATACCAGCTTATAATAGCGAAAATACTATAGAAGAAACTTTAAATTCACTTAAAAGTCAAACTTTTAAAAACTTTGAAGTAATAATAGTTGATGATGGAAGTAGTGACAAGACCAAAGAAATCGTAAACAAATATCAAAGGGAAAATGATAGCTTTAGATACTATTATCAACAGAACTCTGGTGTTTCAATAGCAAGAAATAAGGGAATTGGATTAAGTAATGGGACTTTTATATGTTTTTTAGACTCTGATGATTATTTTGAAAATACATATTTAGAAAAGATGTATAAAAGAATAGTAGCATCTGACAATGATGTCTGCTATTGTGGGTACAATGTTATTACTCCCAATTCAAAAACTATAAAAAGAACAAATTTTAAAAACGGGGATATATTAGTGGAATATATTTTAGGGACAATAAATATACCGACTAATGGTTGGATGATTAAAAAAGATCTTTTGTTAAGATACAATATAAAATTTCCAGAAAAAATATCATGGGGAGAAGATATTGAATTTTTTTGTCATGTATTGGCGAGAACAAACAACGTTTGCTATGTAGATAAATATTTAACTAACTATACTATAGGGTTTAAGAAAGATGGATTATCTTCTTTTTCTATGAATAAAATCAATAAGGATTTTGAATCAATAATGCGACTTGTCAAGGATCCTGTAGTTAATAAGAATAAAAAAGTAAATGATGCTTTAATAAAATATAGGCTACAAGCATTAATTGTTTACAGACTTATAAGGGGGTATAATTTAAAAGTAGATATTAAAGTTTTGTTAGATTATTGGAATGAATATAAGGAGTTTATAATTAAACCAACTTTTAATAATGGGCTTAGAAGTATTAAATTAAATTTAAATAGAATTAAGTTATTATATATATTTAGTAGACATAAATAATTTTCATAAAAAAAGACCTGGCTTTTACACCAGGTCATGATTTTTATATTTTATTTTTTAAACAAAGCTTTCCATGTATTTTTGCCTACTATACCATCTACAGCTAAAATGTTAGCTTTTTGAAACTGTCTTACCCTTGCTAAAGTAGATGGTCCAAAGGATCCATCTACCCCAAAGTTAGGCCTATAACCCTTTGCTGTCAACCTACGTTGTATTATCCTGGTTAAATTCCCCCTAGCACCTTGCCTTACATTTACTAGTGCATTTATTGTATTTTGTCCAAACCAACCATCTACCTTTAAACCTTTGTTGAATTGACGATTAAGTTCACGTTGCAAATCTCTTACTATAGAACCATTGATGTAGTTTCTCCATATCTTATTTTGGGGTGGTTTTTGGACTGGTTTTGAGGGTTTGATAGTGTTACTACCCCTTACCTCTGCCATAAACTTCGATTTTGATATCCCACTTCCTGGACAAGTTTTTCCAGAGTTTTCTCTGTGAAATCTAATGTATCTACCTTTGCTATCAAACCATTTAGCAAGTTTAATTATGCTTTCTTTCTGCTTGCCATCAAAGTTATCATGCCCTTTATCAAAGTTTCCTAACATTTCTACTGCAAAACCACCAGTGTTATATCCCTTGATAGACGCTGGTGTTCTGCCAAAATCTCTACCAGTAAGGAATTTACCGTCGGGGAATAGAGTAACATGTTGCCCTATATCTACCCAGCCTAGGTTGTTTTTGTGGTAATTTCTCATGCCATTTTGTAGGGACCTATAATTGTTTCCCTTAAAGTCCTTATGTTCGGGTTTCCATGTATGGTGTACATGTAATTCCTTATGATTGTATTTTTTTAGTATATCAATTAATTGTTCTACGGTTAATAATTTATCTGACATTAAATATCCTCCTTTTCTTTTTCTGCAAACGGATCAACTATAATCTCATAACTACCCATAGCTCCAATACTGACTGTTATAGCATTTAAAACAGTCAGTATTATGTCTTGTATGCCTGTCCCTTGTTTAGCAAAAACAAAGGTTAAAATTAAGGATATTATAAATGTATACACCCTTACTGCTACATCACTAAATCTATCTTTTACTAGGGGCTTTGTAAATTGTACTACTAATACTGTACCTGCTATTAATCCCCAAAATGTAGTTAATAAATCTGCCGTTAAAAAGTCATTTATAATCATTTTAATTTACCTCCCTTTTCTAAATCATCTATTCTATGATTAACAACTTTCATTTTTTCCTCTAAAACAAAAGTTCTTTCTATGACGGAATTATGCTTGTCTACCTTTTTTTCTAATTGCTCTAATCTATGATTAGTAACTTTGCTAGACATCATAATCCCCCCTACTGTACCTATTGCAGACCCTGCTAAAGTTATAAGTGCTACTACTACCTCATTAGCCATGTTACACCTCCAAAAAGTAATAATAGAGCCAATTAAGGCTCTAATTTTCATTCATTCTATTTTCTATCAATTGTTCTAAGTTTGCTATTGCGTCTTTATATTCTTGCTCTACTACTAAAAAACTTTCTTTAATATTAGTATCCTTAAGGTTTCCTTTTTCATCACAAGTGTCATACGTATACGTGATTCTGCCACCGTTGCGGGTCTTTATATATGCAAAACTAGTTAATATCTTCATTGATTCTCACCTCCTGATAAAACATAATCAGCTAAATCAAATGTCATATCTTCGTATAACATTTCTTCAAGTTCTTCATCAATTTGATTCTCTTCTTTGTCTTCTAATAATTCATCAAAGTTAGTTTCTTCTTCTCCTTCAAGGCTATTAGGTTGTTCGAGTCTATCGTATTCGTACCCCTTTCTTTTAGCTATCAAAAACCAACTAAATTCGATATTAGGAGTTCCTTTTGCTACAAAGTATCGGGGTGTTCTTTCTATTATTGTTAAGTTGCCCTCGTTATATTTTTGTGTAAGTATATGATATTGCATATCAGTATTAACTGTTTCATCAAAAATATCATCAATATAAATGTAGCAATAGCCATCTTCTCCCACTTTTGCACTCCCTAAGTCGGCAAAATGATATTCAGCCGTCTCTAGTGCATTTAACAACCTTTCGCCGTAATTTTCAGTTTGTACTACTGCATTTTTTGAACCACTTACATGAAAATCCTTTGCAATTCTTGTGTTTTTCCAGTGTACAATCCCGTAGTTTCCCCAAGGTTGCACTTCCCATACCAAGCCGTAACCACCGTCGCCATGTATGTTTAGTCCTCGGTCTAAGTCCCCACCATTAACCCTAAACACAAGTCCTCCCGTACTTGGATCATTTGCTATATAGTTTCTATCACTTAAATATAATTTTTTATCGAATTTTATCCTCATATTTTCATTTGAATATGTCCCTTTATTTAGCAAAATAGGATAATCGGCATTTCCTCCCGTTAAATTGTCCATATCAAAAATCATATAACTAGTTTGCCAGTCTTTGTCTTGCCTACCGTAACTAATAGTTACTATAGAATTTTTGTCATGAGCGAATGACATACTTGGTACTCCTGTAAATTCCTTGTATCTTGCTATCGACATAGAGCCTACAGGGTTTAGCCTTGTACTACTATTCCAGTCGTGCAGATATACTGCATCATTTATTATTTGTACTGCTTTATTATTGTTTGCATAGGTTGTAAATACACCTGTCATAGATAGATTTCCACCTGTGTCTCCCCACAAAACATCTGTTCCAAAATCATTTTGTATCTTTAGTCCAGCCCCTCTAAACGTTGCGTTTTGTCCATCAAAGGTATAGGTTGCACCCTCTAATACTCCATCCTTATAATTTCTTACATCTAACTGTAATTGACTAGACGTCTGCTCTAGTGTAGTAACCTTATTTGTAACAGTATCAAGGTCATACTCTGTTTCTTGTACACGATTAGTTATACCCTCTAAGTTGATATCTATTTCAGCCATTTTGGTATTTATTTTAGTAAGTTCTTTTTCTACATCTTCTGGAGCTGGGGACCAGTCGGTAGCTTTGTTACCTTTTTCTAGCTTTAATTTTCTAACTGAAAATATCCCAGTCTCCTGGTTACCTTTCCTAGTATCTGTAGCTATTAATACATTCGCCGATTCATGTTTTTTATGTGTTCTAAACGTTACTTGCACTCTTTGCCAATTACCATCTGTTTTTAAATCGTATATATCTGGAAGGCTAGCATTACCTGATTTATTGTCGATAAGATACATATAGTCAAGTTTTTGAATAGTCTCTGATTTAAATTCAAAAGATAATGTTAATTCTTGGCCATATTCAAATTTTAAATCATCTTTAATATAAAACCCCTTAGTTCTATTATCTATATCATTTACTTCAATGCCAATACTATATGGATATTCTGTTTTATCTATATAGTATTCATTTTCTTCTATACCCCAACATACTATTTCTGCATTTTTAAAATCACTATTCCTAACAAAATTCCTACCACCAATTTCAATTTTATTAATTGACCTATCAATGTCTACCTGTTCAACCTTCAATAAAATTTGCTCCTGTAGAATATCTATACCACTTGTATTTTTGCTAAGTTGAGTATTTATTGTAGTTATATTTTCATCATTAATACTTTTATATTCTGTAAAGGTTTGATTGTCTACTTTTAGTTTTATACTTTTGTCTAGAGCTTGAATTTGACTTCTTTGAGTACTTAATTCTTCTGCATTGTCACCTATATTTGACTGCATAGTACTTAATTCTACCTCTAAACTTCTATCCCCTACTTGTACCCTAGTACCTTTTATTACTTCATCACCTGTATTAATTTCCCTTATAACGCTATTTATATCTAATTTATGACCTTGTATATTGGCTGAATCGTCAACTTTGCTATCATCAATAGAGCCTTCCGTGATTCCTTCACGCGTGATACCTCTTTCGTCGAATAGTACAGTTTCACCATCTTCACCACGTACCCTTAAGCCGTATACAGAACCGTCTCTATTTACATCACCAAGTGCCACCCTTTCCAATCCTTCGTGTATAACCTGTAGTCTATTGCCTGTAATGTTTAATTTGCCATCACTACCAGCTACTGTTACAAGACTAGTGTCTATAGTACCTGACCTAATTTTACCAGCTGTTAAACTGCTAATTTGTGCGTCACCTATTGCTCCATCTGCTATAATTCCACTACCTGCTACTATTTGCCCTACTTCAGCTAATTCTACAAATATTTCTTTTGCTAATATAGTGTCAATTTCTGCTATGTTACCTTTTAAATATGTTATTTCAGCATTTACTGCTTTTAAATCTTCTGCGTATAAGTTATCTATTCTAGCATTGACCGCTTCCAAATCTGTAATATTAGCTTTAGTTACTTCAAGATTTCCTATTCTTGCTACTGCCGCGTTTAAGTCTACTATGTCTGCTTTTTGTGCTATTATTGTTACGAACTCTTGACGGATTGGATTAAAATCAACTTTACTATCGTCAATCATTCCGTCGGATGTTAGCACAGTGTCAGCAGTTTCTACTACTTCCTCCACTTCGTTAAATTGCTCTTCAAAGGATAATACTTTATTAGCTATTTCAACTGTATTTTCATGAGGTTTTAAAGGGTATTCAGTTATTTTTACTACTCTTTGTTTCTCTTTTACATTGTTGGTTTTTGATACAAGCTCTATAGTATCTCCTAAATCTGCCCCTCTTAAATCAATTGAGTTACCTTCATAACTTATGAGGGGTTGACTTAATTCGTCTAGCTTAACTTCTCCATCTTCCTTTAGATTCTCCACTACTGAATATCTATTATCTTCCCAAACTCCATATATAATTTTGTTTGAGTATTGATAGTTTTCTAGGTAATTCTTGCCGTTATTTATTTCGTCTATAGTTAGACCATCCTTGCCTACAGGGATTAGCCTTGTAATGTAGTCGTGCGTATCTGATGATATACTCAACTCTTTAAGATTGACGTCCTCCATAAAGAAATGGCCTTTATCTTCTCCATATTTTTCATATACGTTTATTTTCTTGTTTCTTGCATCGTAAAATATTTCAGCTCTATAAACTTTTCTGATTTCCTCTATAATTTCTAAGGGAGTACACCAGGCCAATCTTACTGTTCTTCGCTTAGTTGTGTCGTTATGCCCTATAGTCCAACCAGTACCAGCAAGGGCCAAATTTAGGGTATCAGCTAATTGACTATTCACCATTTCAAAATGAGGAAATATGCGTCGCTTTAACCCATCTGTGTTTATTTTTGCCGTAACTTCTATCCAGTCTTTATCAGACTTATCCACTTCTTTTATTATATATAAATTAAATTTAGTCTCTAGACAACATTCTTCTTTTATATTTCCACTTAGTTTTTTGGGATATAAAAAAGAAAGGGTATCCTTGCCACCTTTTAATTCCCTTTCCCTAGTTAAATCTTTGTATTTATTTAATCCTTCTATTTTTACACCATCTAAGTTGTACAGATTAATAATATCTTTTTTCAAGGAGTACCCTCCTTCCATTTTATTCTTCTATCATAAAATCTATGGCCACTAATTCTAACGGACTTATTTTTAACCCCTCTAAGGCGTTTAAATTGACTTTGTGTATATTTAGGTCTACTTCAATATCTAATAGTTCTTTGACGTAAATTTGCCAGTCTAACACGCTTTTCTTTTTTATAACGTAATTTCCTTGTTTATCTACCTTAGGATTACCTTCTTTATCCAGTTCAGCGTATTTTTTAACTAACTTTTGCCTTTCTCCTTCATAAATTGATAATTCTTTTTCTATAGCTTTTGAATTTTTAGCTATAGCATAAGAAAATTTTATAGGTAATTGTTTTTGTGATAAATTTCTTAAACCTGGTAAAGATTCTATTAGTTCTCTATTTGTCAATTTCATTTATATCCACCTCGATTTATAATTTATTTTTATATTTACATTATCCTTATCTACATTTATTTTATTTTCTCCTGGAGATAAATAAGGAAACCCCCAGCTATCATAGTCCATATACTTGTTTTTACCTTCTTCCGAAACTTCTCCTTTCTCTCCATCTATAATTATTATTTTTTCTTTAGTTAAGTTTTTGAGAAGTATATTATCACCTAATCCCTGTATAGTTAAGTCAATTAAATTAAGTGTAGGAGCTATTTCTACAATTACTGGGGTTTCTGTATTACCAGGTACAAAAATAGAACCTGTCCTACCATCTAGAATAAATTTAGGTTCTTCTTTAAAACTATATTCAGTTTTCCACTTTAATTCTAATTCAAATATTCCTCTAGTTATTTTTTCTTTAGTAACATCTTCTATAACTCCTTTATATTTTCTAGATAGGCATTCTATATCTAAAATAGCCTTACTAGAGTATTTAATAAAGTTACTTATCATAATTTCAGCTAAATCAGTATTTTTTTGTTCTATCAAAAAATTACAAGTAATATAACTAAATTGAAATAGTTGTCTATGTGTATCAGGAGTAAAACTGCCATCTAACCAATCATCATAATTTACTATTTCAGAGTTTTCTATATCATAATCAAGGAGGGTAGCTCCAAATTCTTTTATATCTTTGCTATTAATTATCACTAAACACCCTCCCTTCTTATTATTTTCGCTGCCTCTTTCATAAAATAATCTATGTCGTTTTTATCTCTAAAGCCATAATTTCCGTTAAAATTAATATTGTTTACAGTAACTGGTTCTGCTGTTTGCTGAGGTACTACTTGTTTTATATAAGATAGTAGAGTAGACAAAGGAGCAACTACCTCTGCTTTACCTCCTATCCCCCGATATGCGTCGCCTACACCAACCCCACCAGGTAATATAGTAGGTCTTTTAAATATTCCTCCCATAGATCTCCAATCTACTTTTAGCCTTGGTACCGTCATTTCTTTTAAAGAAAATTTACCTTCTAGTCTAAAATGAGGTAATTCTGGCATTTCAATCTTAGGAAACTTTAACTTCAATTTGCTAAAGAAACCTTTTATATCTTCGAGAATATCGGATATTCTCTTTTTAGCACTATTGATAGGTTCGGTCATCTTCTCTTTTATATTATTCCACACTCTTTGAGTTGTATTTCTTATAGAATTAAAGATCCTTGAAACTGTAGAACGTATACTTTCGATTGTGGTTGATACAATTTCTTTTGCTGCATTGATCGGGGTAGTAATTGCCGTTTTAATCGCGTTCCAAACTGTAGTAACTATATTTTTTACTGCCGTAAATACTGTAGTTATTATAGTTTTAATAACATTTATTACTGTAGATATTACTGTTTTAATACCTTCCCAAACTGTAGAGGTGATTGTTTTGATGCCGTTCCAAACTGCAATCCAAAATGTCTTTATTGATGTAATATAGGCTACTATAATATTCTTTACAAACTCTACAGCTGTCGATACAACAGTTTTTATACCCTCCCAAATAGATATAACAAATTCACCTATAAAACCCCATATGACTTGCCAGATTACTTGAATAACACCTAATACAGTACCTATTATAGCTTCTATTATTGACATAGCCGATATTACTATTGATTTGATTAATTCCCATATAAAAATAAAAGGAGTAGTTATAATCTGCCAAGCGGTCACAAAAAATATTGCTATTCCAGTCCAAACCACTTCGATTAGATTTTTAATAAATTCTATAGATGCAAAGAATATTTCTTTGATTTTATCCCATATACCTTTTAAAAATGGTCCTACTGTGTCCCAATTCTTTATAATTTTATATGCTGCAAAAGCAAATGCTGCAACCAAGGCTATAACAATCCCTACTGGTCCCATCAATACAGAAAACCCAGCTTTTATTGCTGCTAATTTTGGAGCTAATAAAGCCGAAAAACTTCCAGCCTTCCCTAAAGCAACAATAAAACCTCCAAACCCTGATGTAAGTTTTCCAGTAAAACTTAGTAAAGGCCCAAATATTTTTAAAACTGGGCCTATTGCAGCAACTATTGCCATAAATTTAGCCACTGATTCTTTTTGTTCTGGACTTAAAACTCTAAATTTATCAGCTAATTTTCCAATTCCATCAGCTATTTTGCTTACAACTGGGGCTAAAACTTCACCTAGCTCTATTGCAGCAATCTTCATTTTTTGCATAGCTTGTGCCCATGTAAAAGCTGTTGTATCAGACATTTCTTGAAATGCCTCGTCCATAGCACCTTCTGCATCCATTAATTGGTCCAACTTATCGGCATATACATCAGATTGTTCCCCCGCTAAAGCTAAAGCTAAGACTTGCCCTTGAATAGAGCCGATATATTTCTGTAGAGGTACTCCACTTTCCTTAGATTTATCTACTATTAATTGTATAGCTCCCCCTAAACCTTCTTTTTCAATCATGGCTTGACCATCAGCGTAACCCATTTCTTCCATAAGTGCTGTCATTTCTTTTGTAGGGGCCATGAGAGCTTTTAGTACTCCTTGATATTGTGTAGATACTTCACTTGCATTTCCTGTTACGCCTGTACCTGTTGCAAATACTGCAAATAATTCTTCTTGTGAAATTCCTAACTCATTTGACGTGGGCACCACTTTCCCGATTGAACTCGCCAATTCTGGAAATGAAGTTTGACCTAATTTAAGAGTCATAAAGGCCAAGTCCATTACATGCTCATTAGATTCTGCTGTAACGTCTCCATATCCCTTCATAACTGCACTTGCTAAATCAAGGGCATCCGTAGTTTCTGCCATACCTGCAGTTGCTGCTTTAGCATTAATTTCGACTTTTTCCATTGTGTCTTCTGCATCACCAAAAGCTGATACAACGTTGTAAGTACCATCTGCTATATCATCTGTAGATTTTCCAGTTGTAATTGCTACATCTTTTATATCATTTTCAAGTTCTTTTAACCTTTCGCTTTGCCCAGGTATTAAAGTTCCTATTTTAGCTATATTTTGTTCAAATTTCATGCCCATTTTTACACTAGCTGTACCTATTCCTACGATAGGCAGTGTTAATCTCGTAGTTAGTTTATTCCCTAATTCTGTAGCCTTTGCCCCTATATCTTGCATTTTCTGTCCTGTTTCTTGCAGACCTTTACCGTATTGTATAGTGGAGTTTTCTGCTTCTTTGAGCTTTGCACTTGCTATTTCTAGTTCATTAGCCCATCTCTGTTCTTGTATTTGTGCATTTATTAATTGCCCTTCTAATTTTTTAACTTCTTCGGAATTTTCCCCATATACCGCCTTAGCTCTTTCAAGTTGCTCACTAGTTTCCCTTACTCTTTGCTGGGCCTGTTTATATCTTTCCCCTAAGTAATTAACTTCTGACTTTAGTTTATCGGTAGAACTGCCTGTTAGTCTCATTTGTTCTTTTTGTAGTCTAAACTCTCTGTTTAACCGTGTAGTATCTTCTCTCATTTCTCTCATAGCTCGGTTAAAATCTTCGTTAAGGACTTTAAAAGTAATTTTAACTTGGTCTTTTGCCATGTATCCACCTCCTTACTTAGGGTTTGCCTTCCAACTTTCAAATGCTATTTTATTTTGTGCTACTCTTTCGACATTTTGGATAGGAGCATTCCAAAATAAATCTTCCCCTAAACCCAAAAAGAGTACATAGTAAGAATAAACATCTTCCACGCACTCATACTTTAGTTTTAGGGGTCTTACTTTTTTTCTCCCTTACCAACCGTTTTTTTAGTAGATTTTTCTATTTCACCTTTAAATTCATTTTTTCTTTCATCTGTTAATAAGTTCATATACAAAGTAACCCTTTCTGTTACACTAGCGTTATATCTTTCTAAAAACTCATCAAAATCATATTTAGGCTCTCTATTCCCTAGCAAAATTTGTCCACCTATATATCCAACATATATGGCCTGTAGCATTTTCTCATCTTCTATTTCTCCAAATTGCCCTAATTTTATATCCACATCTTCTGGTTTAATTTCACCATTTTCCAACTGCTTTAATTCTTTAGCATTAATTTCGTCAGCTGGTTGTAAATTTAAAAGGTCTGTTGCAAGTGAGGATTTAGTTACCCCCATTTGTTTAGCAACCTGTAAAGCTCTATTAGTTACAACACAAGGGACTGTTTCCTCATCTTTTGTTATTAATTGAAATTCTCCATCCCGTTCAACTAATTCTTGTTTAAATAATGAAATTTTGTTAATCTTCAATTTCTATCATCTCCTTATCCTTCTACTGGTGGTGTTCCTGAACCTTCTCCGTTGCTCACTAAAGTCGAATTAAATTTAGTGTGCCACTGCTCTTTTACTGTATCTTCTATTTCATCAACGAACGCCTCATAATAAAATTGCTCTAGGTCATCAGCGTTAGCTTGGAATTCTAGTTCTAAATAAGCAACTTCATCTGCATCATTATCTATAGATAGACTTAAACCAGTCATGTTTGAGCAGTTAGAAAATGCTATTAGTTGTTTAATATCTTCAAATTCATCTATTACATCAGCAGTAAATACAAATCTCTTTCCCTTAGATGTAGTTCCGTAACTGTATATCCCTTCTTTTAGACCTTCTGTTTTTATATCGAATATATCTCTTATAACATCTCTTTTAACGTGTCCTCCTACTGTTACTGTCATAAATTTAGGTATTGTTATTGTTTGTACAGACCCTTCACAGTTTTTAACCTTTTCTGCTACTTCTGTTTCAGCCTCTAAAGTTCCCATGCAACCAAACCTTTTTCCTTCTTCTTGTAATCCACCTCTTAAAAACTGTACAGAGGCATTTTTAATTGAAACTGGACTAAAATCTGTTATTAATTCTGGCATTATAAAACCTCCTCTAATTTATTTGTGATAACTTCTGTTAATTCGTCAATAATTTTAGGTTTAGCTTTGTCAATTCCACGACCAGTAAAATCTTGTTCCACTGGGTTTCGTGGTCCTCTACCTTCATCCGGGAAAATTAAATATCCAAATGAAGTTTTATTCTTAGCAGCCCCACCTTTAGTTTTAAATATAAACCCTAAGTTTTCTGGTTCATGTGTAAATGGTTTACTAAATTTAGCATGTTTTTTCTTTCTTTCTGAAACTGGCAAAAGAGCTGTTACATCCCGTGTTACTGTTTCTACTCCCATATCGTGCAAGACTTTATTAACTGTTTCTTCTGCGCCTTTATCCATTTCAGACAGTTTTTTCTCAAGTATTTCTACGTCACTATAATCAATTTCTATTTCCATTACATGCACCTCTCTCTTTTAAGAGGTCTAGTTACTTCAAATATTACAACATCCACAAATGTATTAGTTTTAGCCATCTGCACCCTTTCGTAATTAGCTCGTCTAAATTTTAGACCGTTTTTTTCTAGCGAATCTATTATTTCTTCTTCTTTTAAATTTTCTTGGTAAGTTGAGACATACGCCACTTCTATAGTTTGTAAAAAATGAGCTGTTCCACTTCTTTCAAGTGTTATTTCTCTAAAGTAAAAGAAGTTCATGTCATCAATTTCATTTTCGGGTATTTCTGCATAAAAAATAGGTAGTTTAAACCTTTCTAAAGCTCTAACTACCCTTTCATCTGTTTTCAATTTATACACCTACTTTTTGTAAATATAAAAATATTTCTTTTTTATTAGCTGAATCAAATTTCTTTATATCGTATATATTATCATTAATTTGAACTTTATCTTTACTTGAAATATTAGGCCTATAAGGAACTTTTAACTTTAAATCAATGACATAACCCATGCTACTAGCCTGTAAAATATCAGTATCTCTAGAGGACATTTCTGTATAAAATAATTGCCCTTTGGGAATAAATTCCTCTCCTATTTTCCTTCTACCTTCTGTATATTTTGATTTAATATTTCCATACTTTAAGATGCCATCATTATAAGATTCATGTTTAAGATTCTGTATCATCCACATCACTCTTTTCAGCAAAATCTTTACTTGCTTCATATAATTGTAAATATAAAATTTCATCATGAAAATTTTGTGTAAAATACTCTGTAGAATTATTATAAGAATATCGACAGTAATTAAAAAGCAACTCTTTAGGTAAATCATCTTTTTCATAGTCTAGTTCTAAACCTATAAGTCTATTAAGGTAATTCCTTCCTCTTTCAAGTAAAAATAATAATTCTGTATCTTCTTCACTCCAAGTAATCCTTAGGTAATTTTTAAGTTCCTCTAACACTCAATCACCTACTTTTTATCTTTTTTATTAAGTCTTTATGAGGAGACTTAATAATCTCCTCATATCTTTTTTTGCTTATGTTTAAGACCTCACCTTTTTTGTGTATCTTTTTAGAATATTTGTTTCTAAAAGGTCTCAAGACTTTTACTTTCATAAAATCACTCCTATGCTTCAGGAACCTCTGTTTCAAACACCTTTAATTGATTTACAAATTTAACTGTTTCACCTTTTTTAGCTGATTCTATAGTGTACCCTATAGTTACTCTTTCTTTAGCGTGTTCTTTTACTAATCCTTCATTCAAAGGAACCAAAAGTCTACCACTCCCTACATCTTCTGCAACTTCTGCTTCCCATATTTTTTATTGGTAAGATTTATATAAATTTCTTCCCCATTTTTAATTGCCCTATTGGAATAAAAATCAGGTCTCTCACCATCTTTTGCATGTCTCAACCCCATTTGTCCCCCAGTCTTTTTAGATAGACATAACAATCTATTTGCTTTTATATCTTCAACAACTTTAGCTTTAATCAATATTTCCACCTCCTCTTATCCTTCAACGGGAGTTTCCCCTATATCAGATATATCAAAAAGTAAAAAGCTGTCATTATCTTTAGGCCTACCGTTTGCGTATTGTTTTGCAATGTAAACTCTTGTATCTTCTAAAAATTGGTAATGGTCTGAATAGTCAACTTTCTGCTCTGAACCTACTCCCATAAAATAATCCTTAGTAAGCCCAGCTATCATCTTACCCTTAGGTACTGCTGTAGATTGTACAATTCTAGCACCTATAGCTGTCTGGTCCAAAATGTATTCACCTAGTGCATTTCTAATAGCTAAGGTTCCGAATACTTTTTCCCAATAATCTACTGGATTTACTATCAAAGCAACGTCATTAACTAGTCTGGTGCCTTCTTTAGTTAAAGGAGACATGATGTATTTCCCTAGGCTCTTTGGCTCAAAATCAGGTAATTTAACTGCTTTTTTATCTGGATATTTACCTTCTACTACTGCACCTTTTAAGTCTTTAATCATTCCAATAGGCTTTGTATTTCCATCCCCTGATACAATAGCCTCTTCTAAAGCTCCAGCTAAGGATTCATATAATAATTCTCTTACATATCTATCTAACCAAGCAGGTCCCAAGTCTAACATAGATTTACAAACTGGGATATAAGCTGATAGTTTTTGCAATCTCATATCCTCAACTTTAAAACCAGTCTCTAGTTTCTTTTTAATTTCGTCACAAAGTGGCCCCCACCAAGCATTTTCAACATCTCTATCTCTCATAACCCATTCAGTTATTGCTGTAGTGTTTTGAAATTCTATCATGTTTAATAAAGGTCTATTTTTTCTTAATTCTTCAAATACTCGTTCGAATATAGTTTTAGGCATTACTACATCTATATTTTCAAAACCTTCTGCTGTAATAACTTCGTTATAATACTTCTTTTCTTCTGCTGTAAGTGGGTTTAATCCCCTTGCTAACATAATATTTTCATTCGTTAAGTCTGCTGATATTGTAGCTTTAGCATCTTTAATTAAATCACTTTGTATCATTTCTGCTAATTCTGTTTGTGCCTCAATGTATTTATCTTTATCATCATTTCTTAAAGCGTCTGCCATTTTGTTTTTTATTTCTACTTTCTTTTTTTCGCGTGTATCTAAACTTTTCATACTATTATAACCTCCTGTTTTTTGCATAATAAAAGCACCTACATTTTTATTTGTAAGTGCTAATTAACTATAAAAATTTATTAACTTTTCTTTTAGTGTCTTTTCTTTATCTTTCTCATTTTCGGTCCTTGCAACTATTTTAAAATCTTCACTGTATTTGTTCAATAATTCCTCTTTAGTGTTTATATCCTCTTTTGTATCTTCTTCTCCTGTTCCTTTGTCTTCTTCCAGGATTTCATCACAAAAACCTAAAGCTTTACATTCGTCAGCCTTCAACCAAGTTTCTTCATCTACTAGGTTTTCTAACTCTTCTTCAGTCCCTACAAACCTTCCTTTATAACTTGCTACAACTGCTCCATCAATCTTCCTTAAATCATTAGCTACTTTTCCCAGTTCATTGGCGTTACCACTTGCCAAAGTCCAAGCCCTGTGGATCATCATCATTGAATTCGGGAACATTTGTATAGTATCTCCTGACATTGCAACTACACTTGCTCCACTCCCAGCTAACCCATCTATTATTATATTTACTTTTTTGCTATGTTGTTTTAACATGTTTCCAATTGCTATAGACTCGAATACGTCGCCACCACCAGAGTTTATATGGAGGTTGATATCTTTATCTCCTATCTTGCCAAGAGCTTTCTTAACTTTTTTGGAATTGATTATATTATTTTCATCAGGGTCATAATCCCAAAAACCACCTCCTATAGTCCCATGTAAATATAATGTAGCAATATCTGAATCAGCTTCATTTCTTACTTCAAATCTATTTTTTATTTTAGGTATTTTGTTTTTATCAACTATTGTCATCACCCCCTTTCATTTCTTTGACACTTTCATAGTTTCTTGTAATGTATCTTTCATCTGCCCAATCCTCCTTTATAGTAGCTCGTCCTAACATTTTTAAAGAGTCATTTATAGAATTAACTCCTATCCTAGTTAATATATCTAAAGCATTAGCCATATCTCTTACGTCTACTACTCTTACCATTGATGTGTCTACCTTTACATAAGTCCCTGATAAATATTCTTCTTTACTGTAAAACTTCCTATTAATTTCATCTGTGATTAGTTGTGCTAAAGGATTAATACAGAATGTTAAAAAATTATCCATTGCCTTGTCCGTATCAGCTACTTCGCCTTTTAATAAACTAGGAGGAATTTGAAAAGCTATAGCTGTTATATTAAATATATCTTCAATCATTTTTTGTATATCTCTTGTATAACTAGCTTCTTCCCCTTTAATTGCTGATTCTTCCCCAGGTTCCCAATCTAATCCTTTTTCTAAAGGTAAAACTGCATTGTCTGCTTCAAACCATTTTTTAAATTTATTTCCTAGTAAATCTCGTAATTCCTTTTGCTTTTCTTTTGTTTGGGGATAATGTCCATCTATCTTTAAGAAACCTTTTTTAGCATTTCGACTTTTGTAATTTTTCAATGCAACTGGTATTAATTGTTCATATAACCTATCTAAATCTCTCAATAAATTTATTACTTTTTTGTTGTGCCATTCTAAATAAAATACATTAGGTTCAAACATTGATTCAGATAAATTGTAGTTATTGACAATAATATTTGAATATCTATTATCTTTAAAGGCATATTCCTTTTTATCAAAGCTATCTGCTATATATAATTGATTGTTGACTTGCACTATTAAACATTCATTTTCATACATCAGTTTATATATTGCATCTCTCCAGAATTTACTAGCTGGTTTATTTTGATTAGGAGATACATTAAAAAGATAATAGTCATTCTTTTTAACTTCTTTTCCACTGGAGTAAGTTAGAAATTCCCCTTTAGAGATTGCATTTGCTATTAAATTAATACTTGAATGTATCGCCAACTCCCTAAAATAAACCTCTTTTGCTAAGTCTAAGCAAAATACATCTAGTGCCAATTTTTCTTCATCTTTATTATTAAAACCTCTAAACCAATCTATAATGCCCATGTTTCACCTCCTAGTATGTATAAACGTCATAAATTTTAAAGCTATTATGTTCTTCTTTTAATTCATCATCTTTGCTTAAGGCATGTATTAAAGAGAAAAAACCATCTGTTTTCCTTGTAACTGGCTCAATTTTTAGATACGTTGTGTTCCCCTTCTTGTCCATTTCAGTATAGGTATTGTTTGTGTACCAATTCATGGTAGGATTGTCACCCCATATAATAGTTTCCTCTGCAAACATAGAACTTACTATAGGAGCTATTTTTGCGTGGGTAATAGGCCCACTTCTGACTGATTCAAGAGGAAATCCTCTATCCTCAAATTCGGGTCTTAAATATCTTAGTCTATAGTCATCCCCTACAACTTTTATAATGTTGTATTTTTCTCTTTGATTAGCAAACCAATCCACTACATGTTTAGGTTGAATTGTTTCTTCATATATTATTGTTATCAAACCTTTTTCCACCATTTCATGTACAGGAAACTTTATTTCTCTACTTTCAATTTTTAAGGCTTTATGGTTTACAAAGGTATGTTCTAGCCAAATCCTTTTGCCTTTATGTTTGAATAATAAGCCACAACTAGCAAAGTCATTTATATCTGCATAGTCAAGTCCACCAATACAATCCTTACCTTCTAGTTCTTTATAAGGGATTTCCTTTTCACTTGCTGCTTTTATTTTTTTCCATGGAGCAACTGCTGTATAGGTGTCTTGCTTAGGAAGATTCATTCTTTTAGTGTAAAATTCTATAGCTGACGAAGGTTTATATTGCGATTCTATCCAATGTTTTTTTACTTCTTGTTTTAATAAAGGAAAGTAATTTATACTAGGATTTGCCTTTTCCCAATTTTCTTCCTTTTCAGCTTCTTTTTCATTATCTAATTCATATATTAAAGGCAATTTATTTAAAACTTCTGACACGCCATTTTTATTATTTAAAATATCGTCCGCCATTTCTAATTCTTGGTCTAATACTCCACCCCTAACATAACCGTTAGTTGTGATTTTAAACGTTCTAGAATGTTTCCTTTTACCAAACCCCGATGTAAATACATTCATAGTTTTTGTATCTTCGTATTCATGTATTTCATCAAACACTAGACAAGCTGACCTTTTCCCGTCTTTAGTCCTTGAATTTGAAGTATTGTATTTTATATAGCTGTTTGTAGTTAATGAGTCTATTCTTGTTTTTGTTTTATTGTAGCCTTTTTTCATTTTACCCCATTGTTCTTCTAACATGTCATGTACATCTTCAAAAGAGGTCATTGCTTGTTCCTCATTATTTGCTATTATTTCTACATTATACCCTTTAACTCCATGATTAGGGGTAGTTAGGTACCATATTAAAGGACTTATAAATCCATTTTTACCATTACCTCTACCCATCATTATTAAGAATTCATCAAATACAACCATGTCGGTTGATTGATAATAACAATGCACTAAGGCAATAATAAAAAGTTGCCAATTTAGCAACTTCATATCAAAATTTTCTTCTATTATTCTTTTTGCATCATAAATTTTATTACTGTCTATAAATACATCTTCATTATCTAGTTTCGTCTTAACTAATTTCATAGCCTTTTTTAGTCGTTTACTAGATTTAATTCTTCCACTCTCAATATCTTTGATGTAGGTATCTATATATTCATGATATTTATAAGATAAAGTCATTGTCATCTTCTTCGGCAGGTGAAGGTTTTAGTCCTAATTCCGATAGTATTTTCAACATTTGAGCTGATACTTTGTTTAGTTCTGGTATGGAGTCATTTTTTTTATAGCCAAATTGATTTTTACCATTTTGATATTTAATTGATACCCCTTTTTCTTCTATGTCTTTTATAAGTTCGTTTTTGATATCCCATAAAGACATATAATCATTTATTAGGTCTTTATAGTGTTCACCTGTAACTCCTTGATTTTTTAATTGTTCTAGCATATCTTTTTTTATTTTTTTTCTTTTCTTTGTCATACCTACACCTCCCTACATACACCTCATGTAAAAAAATTAAAAATATCTTTTGTAATGGCCCCCTCCCG
>NFYZ01011060.1_pt1 | contig 42157 bp, 65 predicted proteins | sample 1092561 | NCBI WGS metagenome assembly NFYZ01 (sample SAMN03609887, study PRJNA323583) | gut metagenome | isolation source: feces | host: Rattus norvegicus | place: Malaysia | collected 2013 | reverse complement strand
TTTGTGTAGTAAAAAAAATTACTACGTTTTCATAGTTGACAAATATATTATATGTCATGTTATATAAAGATTTTGGTGTTTACAACATATATAGATTATTTTATAGTGTGTTATTTTGTTTACTTTCTGCTTGACCCCCCAAATTACCCCCGCTAAAGCGGATATACTATATTTTATTGTTTGGGGGTCTCCCCGGTCCAAAAAGCCTAAAGTGATATGATATTATGAAATAATTTTATAATAAAGTAAACTTGTTTGACATTTTAGAATTTTATGTTGTGTAGTAAACACGTAGTAATTTTTTGTTGCTCCCCCCTAAAAAAAATAACAGGGGTGGGAGGGAATTTTCTCTGAATAAAAAAATCTTAACAAAAAAATTACTACATACAATATTACAACATATTAGTTGCAGTATGTAAATAGAAGCTTAGACTTTTATAATCTTTTTTGTAAAAGTATTGACAATCAATATCCCGTGTGATAAACTAAAGATAGTTAGACAATAAATCTAGCTAGTAAATTCACATCACAATCTGTTAAGCTTAACTAAGTTACGCGCGCGGCAATTAGAGCGGCGACTAGATTAAGTCTTGACAACGATTAACTGGTGTGATAGAATGGTAATAGATGGACGATGGCATCTTTAAAAACATCGAGAAATAGACTTGAGCGGTCTTTAACTGCTACGGACGATGAGCTGAGGCGTATTCCTTAGCATGCCGTCAATGTATATCAGTGCTAGACGTGGAGACGTAGAGCTAGCATGGCGTATAAGCTGCTTAATAAGCTGGTGCTATCTGTAGTGGGTAGCAAGTGGAAGAGAAAGACTTCAGAACTAACTTGCGGTTGCGGCCGTATAAGGGAACGCTTTGGCGTCTGGTGCGAGAGATGAGAGAGATAGTCGCACCAGTTGTGGTCACCGGTTGACTATACGAACCGATAGTGCCATGTATAAGGGGCAGAGGGCAGTGCTAACTCTGCCTCTTTAGATAGCACTATAAGCACAAGGAGAATTGAAACATGGATACGAATCTTTATAGGCGGATATTACAGGCCAGGCGTGAGGCGCACTATATGCTATTACAAGTGGCATCCCAGCTCGAGACGTTCAGTAGCGCCGCGGACTGGTCAAACTGGCTAGGTAACTATCATGCCAAGAGCCAATCTAACACGTATGTGAGTTTTATTAACGGTGGAGTGCTAATCGAACTGTACGCCGATACGATGACGTTAACGGCGTACAAGGGCTTCGGTGCTATTGCCACTGCTAGATACTTGCTGCCACTTACTGAACGCGATAATTTGAGACAAGCGCTTCGGACAAGGAACAATAAGGAGAAAAAACATGAAGAGTAAAGTTAAAAATTCTGAAGAATTGATGGACGTATTAGTCGAGTTTGCTGAGCATAACCACGCTGTTATCGATAATCAAATGAGCGATGTTCCATATACTAACCTTGTATTCAAGCTACAAGATAAGACGATGATAGTTTCGGTTGTCGAAGATACAGAAGATTGTTATAAGTAAATATCAAGGAGAGAATATGCGTACTAGGTATGACAAATATAAAATTTATCAGATGTTAGAGCATAGTGGTGAAGAAATTTATTGCGACACAGAATATACTAAGCGTGACGCTCAGAAGATGGTAGCGCACCTTCATCGTAAGTACAATGACGATGGATATGTGGTATATGGAAAGAAATATGGTGACTTATACTTTGTGGCGGCAGACGCCAAGTATAAACGAATAAAGTTTGGAGGTGACTATGAATAAGATGATTTATCATGGTCAAGTTGTTGACGGTGACACTTTCCATCCGCCATATGCGCCAGATGGGTTGACGCTGGCAGAATGCCAAGCGATTGACAAGCGATTGGCTGAGGGGGATGTGGAGTTTACGAAGCTGGGTATGAGTGCATTGGAAGATAAGATTGGAGGTGATGATGAGTAAAGACGACATAGCAAGAGCAGCAGTCGGGGCGGTGGCGACAATGCTTGTCTTAGCAATGGGAATCCTCATCCACCTCCAGACCAGCTTATCGCAAGCGGTCAATGATTTGACAGTTTGTCAGGCAGATGGTAGGGCAGGATGTCATATTGAACGTGACGGTTTAGATTATGCCGTTCATGGAAAGTAACTAGTTTGAAAGGAGAAATGAACATGTCTAGTAAAGTAATTGAGACGAGTTGGGAAGATTATTTGAAGCACAACCACACGGTACTATTCAATGCCTATCCGGAGATTGTCAACAAGTTAGGGGCGGACGATGATATACCAGTTGATGTGCTTTTTACGGAAAACGGCGAAGCGCGTAAGGTTTACCAGTGGCATATCATCGGCGTAGACTATCACGAAGCGGAGAAAATGGCTGAAGAAACTAAGGGTGAGGTAGCTCCGTTCTACTCAGAGGCCCTTAGAGTCTATATTCTGCCGGTCCATCATTCCGGCACGGCATGGGATAATGTGAGTCTGGAGGTAATCAAAGATGCTTAAAGATTACATACGCAAACAGGAAATCGAACTTAAAAATATCTATGGCGACGACATCGAGAAAGGTGACATCATGATGATTATCATGGAAGACCCATTGGGAGATGACGCCAAAAACGACAACAGCGAAATATCATTGCTAAAATCTGAGCTTTATGATGTAATGGAACACTCTGTCAATCCAGAGATTCATAGCATCTTCAGAGAGCAACCATACTTACCAATAAGTGATTACGCAGGAATTCTTGATGTCGAAGAATTAGGATTTTTGTACGATGAGATAATGCGAGTGGAGGTAGAATGAGTAAACTATTAGGCAGGGTTGAATTGTTTGATAATGACGATCTAGAAGAAATTGCTAGGACTGTCGGATATACAACTGATATCCACAACGTCGACGACACCGGTCTAGACTTCTTAGACGCTGACGAAGTTTGGCGAGAAGCTGTAGACAATATGGACGGCAATGGCACCGATAGTGCTGAAGTCCGGATTAAAGGTTTGGATTATATTATGATTGAAAGAACAGGAGAAAGAACAGGAGAAAGCTAATGAAACGTATTATTCTAAAGACAAACGATGGCGGGGAATATAAAGCGGTTAAGCTAGAGACTGGGGCCGAAGAATTAGCCTATGCTTACAGAGAGGAGAGTGTAAACCATCGCGACTTGTTTGAACGTATGCTAGAGCAAATTGGAATTTATGGGGGTGATGAGCAAGTGCTGTTTTATTTTATGACAGACTATGATTTGGGCTCGACATTTACCTTAGACGATATCACTTATCAAGTAGAGAGAGGTAGCAGATAATGATTAAGACTTGTATGATTTGCGGAATTGAATTTGATGGGCACCCTAACCGTAAGTATTGCTCGGACGGCTGCGCTCTGCGGGCTCGTGTCAAGTCTAATGTTAAGTGTAACCGGAGGTCTAGAGATAAGCGGCGGAGAAAGTGGGCAAATAGTGAGGCCCACCAGATTTATGCTATAGCAAAGGAGGATGGTGTAGAAGAGCTAGCAAGCTATATTTTTAGCCATTACCAAAGAAAGTCACAATATGAAGAATAAAATCTGCCCCAAATGTGGCAAAGAGTTCACTCCAGATAGCCCCAAGCAAGTATATTGTACTCATGGTTGTAGACTCGAAGCCAAGCGCAAGCGGGATAATGAGAACAGTAAACGTTACTATAGAGAGCGACGTAATGCAGCTTTATGATTACCAGCGTAAAGCACTTGAGGCTATTGCCGACGGTAAGCATCTAATAAAAGCAAATTGTGCTGCGGGTAAAACTTTAACCAGTTTACTCTGGGCAAAGTCCACGGGAAAAAATAAAGTGCTAGTTATCACGACAGCAAGCGTGCGAGACTCAGCTGGATTCCAACGAGAGGTAGAGAAGTTCAGCGATGAGTTAGGTGGCTGGTACAAATCACTATCATCTTTCTCTGTTGTGTCGTGGGCTGGGCTGGCGAAGTGGGTCAAGGCAAACTGGAGCAGTTTGGACGAGTGGGCTGTGATTAGTGATGAGCACGCCTGCTCGAAAGCTGGAATCTCGAGCCAGCAAGGTAAAGCCTTTCTTCAGCTCGTTAAGCGCACGGACACGTGGACTGGCTGGACAGCGACGCCTGGAGACAAGTGGGAGGATTACTATGCTTACTTCACACAGACAGGATACACGCGGAACAAGACCGACTTCAGGAATAAGTTTTGCGTGATGCAGACGTATCCATTCCCGAAGCTACTAGCGAGGAAGAATGAAGCTGAGTACATGCGGATTAAACAGGCGATTTGGCATGAGGTAGACAGCTCAGAAATGGAACGTGAACTACCGGCCATGAACCATCGCATCGTGAAGTTGAAGCAGCCGAAAGGCTATAAGCAGGTGAAGAAGACACATGAGACTTTGGAGGGTGAGTTTCTGGATAATGCTAGTGCATATACGCATTATCTACGCAGGCTATGCTTTAGTAAGGAGAAACTGAAGTGGCTCGTGGAGTTCGTGGAAGGGTTACAAACTAGTTGTATAGTGTTTTACAGCTATGATGACGAGCGTGAGCAGATTGAACAAGCATTAAAAGGAAAGGTTGGGAAAATATGGAATATCAACGGGAAAACGCACGACGTGCCAACGGAAGATACTATTGGCAACCACGATGTGGTGCTGGCGCAGTGGCAGGCGGGAGCGTTCGGGCTGAACTTACAGTTTATGAATTATTGGGTGAGCATGACCCCGAATTATAGTTACACCATAACCACGCAGGCAATGAAGCGTATTCATCGTCAAGGGCAAACTAAGCCATGCTTTTATTACTGGCTAAGGTGTGAGAATACAATTGAGGATGAGGTTTATAAATGCCTTCACGAGAAAAAAGATTTTGATGAAATTTTGTGGGGAGAGAAGGAGTATTAAGATGAGTAAATATGGATTTATAGGGGATAATGGTAAAGTATATCTTACACATTGCCCAAAGTGTGGACGAGAGAACTGGGCAATGGCAGTTGCTTCAGGACAGTGTTGTTGGTGTGGGTATAAAGCAAGTAAAGAAGATATTGAGAAGGAGTATTAAAATGGATGAGTTTTTTAATGATATTGAAAAAGTCTATGAGAAGCATAACCTGTCTATTAGCCATGAGGACAGCCAAGGTGCTTTCATTATCGAGGAGTATAATACAGAAGGGGGTAGATATAATTTAGAATGGTTAAAACAAGCAAAGAAAGGTTAATAATATGAATAATTATTTTATTAGATGGGAAGCCCCATGGAGTAGGGCATATAAGAAATACAGTGTTGTAAAACTAGATGAGGGTTATGCTATTAAGGTGAAACCTAGTTGGTGGCGGTACTATATATTTGACTCTAGTACACTTGGGGAGTTTCATAGCACTGAAGAAGAAGCTTATAAAATATTGCATATTTTAGCAGAGAAATACGCTAAAAATTATATTATCGAATGGAAAGATAAAGCAGAAAAACCTGGTTCAAAAATGGCAGCAAGAAAGTTTTTGTTGAAGGAACGAAAAGAACAAGAAGCACTATGGAAGGAACGAAACCATTGACAAAATAACCATTGTTTGCTACAATGTTTATAAGACAAAACGAAGTCTATAAAATGCGTATATCTATATAACAAAGGAGAAAAACATGAACAACCAATTCTATCAAATGAATGAGGACAGTATTTTGCGTGCCACTCATCCATTGTATGACGCTTTCTGTCGGGAAGATTACGACGATGATTAGCATGGCAAGAGTGGCAGACTCTTTCCCAGACGCAATGGTTTGGGAAGAAGAGTTGGGGGAAGAAGTTAAACTTAAAGATTTGGAGATTTAGGATGAGCGTGGGATTAGATAGACATGATTATGAAATACTTTTTGATAGTAGAGTTATAGAGGCGCGAGAGCATATTAATGATATAGTTAGTAACTATAATGTCATACAGGAGGCACAAACTCTTGATAGCCTTAAAGAGCTTACGGAATTGGTGGAGAAGTTACACGAAATTTGGGAAACAAAGATGGGATTTGAGAAAGAAGAGCTTGGTAAAGAGCTAGAAAGCTATACACTACCAGGTGAGAAAGAAGTATTAGATAATTTAGATGATATTAAATTAAAGGAGGAAAAATAATATGGGGTTGCCAGTGTTAATAATTGGAAAGTCCGGGAGTGGCAAATCAACTTCGCTTCGGAATTTTGCTCACGATGAGTTAGCCTTAATCAATGTGATGGACAAGCCACTGCCATTTAAGGGAAAGTTTGATAGCGTAGTTTCAACTACTAACTATGAGCAGGTGAAAGAACTATTGTTCAAGACGGAGAAGAAGGCAATTGTAATTGATGACTTCGGTTATATGATGACTAACCACCTGATGTCTGGTAAGGACACAGGTATCAACAAGTTTGACCTTTATGATGACATCGCCAGCAAGCCATGGCAGCTACTGGAATGGGTGCGCAAGAAACTACCTGATGATAAGATTGTCTACTTCATCATGCACGAAGCTGAGAATGAACTGGGCGGAGTGAAACCTAAGACGATTGGGAAGATGACCGATGACAAGATTTGTCTAGAAGGCTTGTTCACCGTTGTACTGCGAGCTATCTTTGAGGATGATAAGCATTTGTTCCAGACGCATATGCGTGGCGCAGACGTAACGAAATCTCCTATGGGGATGTTCGAACAGGATACAGTAGACAATGATTTAAGGATGATTGACCAACAAATCCGGTCATATTATGATATGAAACCATTAAGCAAAGGGGATAAATAATGGATTGGGTAGAATTCAAAGTTGATGATAGCACACGGTTTAGTGTACGCCCTGATTATGTTACATTGATTGATGAAGCCACAACTAAAGACAAAGTTATACTATTCGTTGAATGTGGTGGCAAAATTTTACAAAGTCAAACTTGTGAGCCTTATGAGCAGGTAAAAAAGAAGATAGAAGATGCAAGCCGTGTAGACTTGAGTAATATTGTGGTAGAGCACTTTAATGAAGAAGAGTATGAACGTATGCTAGCGCTAGCTGAAGCGGAACAACTAGCCTGTGTAGAAGAAGAAGTAGATGATTCAGTAATCCACAGTATTGTAGCAAAACTAAGAGATATTCTTAAGAAAGATAGTTAGTATGGCAGGGTTAGCTGGGCATACTATAAAAAATCAGAATGATAAATTATATGCAATTATTCTAGGTTACGAAAATAGTCCAATACTTGCTGTGTGTTTAGAGTTAGACGAAGATTATCCATACTTGTTTATAGATAAGTTTAAGAATAGTGAGTTCATGGCTTCAATTTGTACTACAACTTTCAAGGAAGCATATCAATTGTATAAAGATAAATTAAAAGAAGAATTAGAGAAGGAGTTATAAATAATATGACAGAACAAATTAATTGGGATGAGATTGAAGCAGCATTCGGTTTCAAACCCGTAGAGAATGGGGAATACATCACTAAACTATTAAAGGCTGAAGTAGCAGATACTCCAACACAGTCTGGTAGTTATGCTATTACGTTTGAACTGGACAAAAAGGACGGCAAAACGTTCCCATATAGCACTACCCACTGGATTAGTTTCAAGAACGATAACTGGCGCATTCATCACATGAAGTCATTACTGGTAGACATGGGAGTTGACGAAGCTAAAGCTAAGAGTAAAGTTCAGGAGTGTGAGTTCACTGGTACTAAAGACCAGATTGTCGACGCCTATCGTAAAGCCTTTAATGCCTGGGCTAGTAAACACCCGACTGTTAAAGTAGTAGTGGAGACTCAAGCCTATAAGCACAAGGACAAGAACAGTGGTGCAGAGGAACTCCGACCCGATGGACACCGCACCGAGTTCGCAGGCGAGAGTTACATGCCACCACAGACCATGGAAGATTTACAGAATCGTTATCCGAATGTACCAGTTGCGGGCGAAGCGAAGGTTGAGGGCGTCGATGATTTGCGCAGTGAGGAAATTAACTTAGATGATATTCCTTTCTAGGCATATAGACATATAGTAATTTAATAATTTATGCTCTCTGCTCTAGGCATTAACTAGGAGCAGACAGTGGAGTTTCGTTAGCTGCAAAGGGTCTAATGGATAGGGTTTGCGTTATCTCTCAAAAGCTGCCTTATAAACTTCTTATGAGTGAATTTGGTAGTAATAAGACGAAATAGATAGGCCTGCTTAAGCTGATTCTATTTTTAAGGAGAGGGACTATCCCAGCGTAAAACTAGCAACGAGGCGTCCAAGCAACGCCTACAAGCTGGAAACTCTAATGCCTAGAGTAGAGGGCATAATAACATGAACTAAATGGAGAAAAATATGGATAAGAAACCAGCAACTAATTATGGAGTTTATGTAGGAGATTATTGTAAACCCCTTTCCAAATCTATAAATCAAAAAGTAAATGAACCTACTGTAGTTATGTCTAGAGCGATTGAAGTGATTGAGCAAATGGGGAATTACAAAGTAGTAGCAGCAATCATCGATTTCGAGAACTTGGATAAGCCACCAAAAGAAAGGCTACATACTTTTTGCGACATTAAAGGCAAGAAGTTACGAGAAGCAATCTATAAGGAGATAGAAGATGAGTGTAAATGGTAACGATGAATGGTTCTGTTATATCAAGCCAAGACGTTATGTCCATAGTTCAGGGTTTAGAATTTTTGAGGTTGGTTATTGCCAGATAGGAGAGGACAATAGAGTAACGAAGAAAGTAGTATTAGGTGTTCGCTCTGATGTTATTCACTTTTATGATGTGATGGAATATACCCCCAAAGATACCCCCAAATATATCCATATAGATCTAACACGAGATGGGTATATCAGATTTTTTAGTCGGCGAGAATCAATCAGTTGGAGGCGTCCTGTATTTTCAGATGCAATGTTGGTTAGCCGACCTATTGACCAAGAGGAATGCAATATTATGTGGGAGTCACAGAATAAAGAGAGGGAGCTCTAGATGTTTGTTAATCAATTGGAATATAATCAATTTTATTTAGATATTCTAGAGCATTCTGATAATGCTAGCAGATATATAGAAAAATATATGCCAATAAAGGAGAAGGAAGATGAATAAGGATTTAGAAGCACTAGATACTCTAGTGAATGAATGTATGGAGAAGGAAACTGCTCTAGCTAAAACTGAACAAGAGCTAGCTCTGAAGAATCAGCAGTTCGCTCAGTTCATCGAAATGCAGAAACGACAATCTGATGAGCTAGCGGTGCTAAAGGCAGAGATTAAAGAATTCATGGAGGAGAATGGTATCAAGGAGCATTCCACTGGGTATGTAGACTTGAAACTTACCCCGACTGGGCGTTATACCTGCGAGGATATTGGAGTAGTACCAGAGGAAGTCTGTAAGGTTGTGAAGCAACTAGATAATGCTAAGTGTAAAGCCTATGCTAAACTCCACAATGGCGAGCTTCCAGAGGGCGTAACTTCATGTGGTAATCGTTTAGTGATGAAAGTTAGGGAGCAATAAAATGCCATTAGGACTAGGGCTTTGGCAAACACTCGCTGTGTTGTTTGTAGGTTTTACAATATTGCCTATTGTAATCGCAGGCATCAGAATAACGGTCATGATAATCGTAGCAATAACTAAATGGATAATAAATTTTCTATTATCAAATAGGGAGTGAAAATGTCTGATAGCCCCAAAGTGTGGAAGATATTTGAAGGTACTCATTGCCCTGTATGTGGGAAAATAGTCACGGAATTGGTTGATAAGGATGGGATGAAGTCTTGTTTAAGTTGTTATTATAAGGATAATCTATTTATTGAGCTTATAAAAGATGAAGAAGGTTGAAAATGGAGGATAAAGAAGCTTATGAAGCGAGGATAAATAAAGCAATAGAAGATTGGGATAAGAAGAACAAGAAAAGTAAGAAGAAGGGTAAACGATGAAACATTATAGAAATTGCGCTTTAGAGTGTGAGAATTATCGTAAAAGTGTTAACTTATGGGATAAAGTATCTGAAGAGTTAGCTTATTCTTCTACTATGACTGGGCTCTCATCAATTATACACGCTCAGAATACTTGGTTTGATGCCCATTACAAAGAATTATTCTGGGCGCACAATACTAACCCTAGACCAACTGGGAGAAAGAAGGCTAAGCGATGAGCAAGATAAAAGAATTTATTTTATATAATAAATATGACGAAGTTGAATATATATTCAAAGTAGAACAAGACAAAAGCGACGCTCATTGTCTAAATGGTGTTCTCTGTGAAGTATGCTCGTGGGATGTTAATAATAATAAGCCTATTGATATTACAGAACTAGCTCATTTATATATGAAATGTGATGGGTGTACAAACTGGAATATTTATGACAATAATAATAGCGATATTGAAGGTGGGTTATGGCATATATGTGGAACAGAGGGACTAGAACGATTTATAGATATGTTGGCATTTATTTGGAAATGTGGAGAAACGTGGTTCAATCAATCAAATTACAATACGTTCTATGGAGGAGATTACAATGAAATCTTCGAAAGACCGCTAGTCTTGTTAAATAATTGTAGGTTTGTTAGGCGAGAGGGCTAGCGATGAGCTGTAAACAATTACATTATTTCTACGCTAAATGCGGGCAAGAAGTAACTGTCAATAATCTAATTCCAAAACGTGGGGAGGATGGAGGAATAGCTTGGTACTGTCCAAAGTGCGGAAAGTTATATGAGTACACTTGGCCTAATAATAATTTAATAGCTAAAGTGTAATCACTATCATCTTCCTCCTGTCGTCTGGTTGTGGCTGGATACCAAGCCAGCTTAGTAACCAAACTAAAACCAGTTTAAGTTCAATATGAAAGGCTAACAATGATAATGCAAATTTTAGAAACATTGTTAATACTAGATATCGTTGTATTCTGCATCACTTTACTTTTATGTAGGGCAGTGTATGACCCTGTAGAGTGGATTGTTATAATTTTAGTAATAAGCATAGGCTTGGGGCTTTTATTAGGTAGCGCCATAACAATCTGTAACATCTGGGGATTAGCGTAAAATAAATTTATTTAGGTAATTAAAACAGGAGGTAAAATGATTTTATCAATTTTAAGTATGTTAGTATGTGTGGCGACGCCAATATTTATTTGGCTAGTTTTATCAGCTATACAATTATTATGCAGTATACCAGAAGCGTTTTTGTTAGTTGCTATCATTCTATCATGGCTAGCTGGTTTAGGGTTTCTAATTTCACTGATGTGGTTTAGAGCTTTATATGATGAATATAAAATTGAGAAAGCACTAGAAAAGGAATTCAAGAAATGAGATACAAGGTATTAAAAGACTGCATTCACCCTCTGACATGTAAACTAATTGAGGCGGGGGATGAGTTTGGTTTACAAAAGGAGCTAGTGGATGATTACTTAGATGCTCTAGAACGTGAAAGTTTTATTGAGATAATTTCAGATGAGCCGGAGACAGTTTATGATTTAAAGTATGGTGATGAGTGTTTTATGATAGTAACTAGTTCAGCTAATACGTGCCCTTGCACAATAAAATGGGATAAATGCTTTGAACCTTACCGGGAAATTGGTGATATTTTCTTAACTAAAGAAGAAACATATAAAGAAATTGAACGGCGTAAAGCTCGTGAGATTTTGAGGCGCGATGCCAAAAACTTTAGGCCATTTTGGGGAGATGATGGTTACAAATGGTTTGTGACGTACAACCACAATGCAAAAGTGTTACAAATTAATTTTTGTATTAGTAACCAAACCCCTGATGTAATTTATTTTAGTGATGAGGAATGTGTTAAAAAATCTATTGAAGTCCATGAGAAAGAATGGTTAACAATATTAGGAATAAAAGGATAATAGGATAATAGGATAAGAGGAATAAACATATGACAACATTTTATATCGTTCAACCTATGGAGGGGAAAAGTGATGAGCAAATTAGAGAAGAGAGGTCAAAGTGCCAATCTTGGTTGTTCAACGCTTTTGAGAGTATTACAATTATTGATGACTTTATTGAAGAGCCTGCGCCAAAAGATTGTAAGAAAATTTTTGTATGGTCTTTAGGCGAAGCTATTAAGAGAATTTCTAGAGCCGATGTATTAGTATTATGGGGTAATTGGGAAGATGATGAAAGGTGTACAATAGAAAAGGTAGTAGCCGACAAATGTGGCATGCCCATTATTCAAAATAGAGGTGAGTGCTAGATGAAGTTAGATTTAAGTAATCATGTGGGCATTAACAAATCTGCTAAGGACAATAATGTCCTAACCAAAAATGATAGCGAAAGCAATTTCCCTATCAAATTCCAGACCACTCCTAAGCGGTTTATGGTGTGGGATAAAGTAGGCAGACAATTCTTGAGGAGGAGATTGCCTAACGGCGTAGATATGGTGTTTTCTATTTTCGAGCTTCCACTAGAGATTGATTGCCTAGATGAGGACGAAAAGAAACAATTTATTGTCTGCCAATCCACCAACCTCTTCGACAAAGATGGTAAGGAGATATTTGAGGGGTCGGTAGTAAGAGACTTTGACGACGCAATCGGAGTGGTTTATTACGACAGAGAGGACGGAGAGTACCGAGCAAAGTCTTCTGATGGAGATAGTTTTGAGCTAGCAAACTCATCATGCGACTTGAAAGTTCTAGGTCACATCCTCTCAAACCCAGAATTGTTGGAGGAGAAGAATGTGTAAACGTTGTGAAGAAAGTATACCCGTTGTTAAAATGTACGAAATATGGGATATTCCAGGGCAAATCTATTATTCTTATTACGAAGAGGATGACAGAAAAATCCCTGCGTACTTCCTTAGCACTGGTGACCCCACACGTGACCAGATTATTATGTATTGCCCATTTTGTGGGCGGGAACTAGGCAAAGGGTAAAATGAAATATGATATTAAATTAATTAGTCATTGGGATGCGCCTAAAAAGGATGGTGCCCCACTACTGTGCTGCCCAAATATAGCTCTCCCCTGTCATAGACTTTGTCCCCGCACGATTAACCCCCGTAAATGGGAGACTATGCGTAAGCGTTGTTACATGGAGTCGAACTATACGTGTCAGGCTAGCGGGCTAGAACTGGGGCATGGGCATGTTCATGCACATGAATTGGTTTCTATCGACTGGAAGAACCAAACCGAAACTTTTGCGCGTACAGTTGCTCTTGACCCGAAAATTCACGTTCGTTTTATTCATAGTGGTAGGGCATTGACCCTCTTCAAAAAGGGCGACCCCAAAATGCCTGCTTCTGCCATGCTCACCACATTAGAGCAAGCCTTTAGGATTATTAGCGAGTGGAATATCACTCACTCAGATGAAGGACCTCTTAGAGTGTGCGACACGATTTTAGACTGGGCGAAAGAACCTAAGCTAGAAGCTCGAGTGAATTATCTTATTGAACAATATAATATTAAGTTTTATACTTTTGACAAGAGTTGCTTTAATAAAAAGAATTGGGGGAAGTGGAGGCTAGTTTGGGATGGCAAAGAATATCCTACTAAATTTGCTACTCAAGAAGACTGGAAAAACTATTTTAAGGAGAAATAAAATGAAAGTAATTAAAGGCAAAAATAATTTTGCTAAAGTTTATACAGATGAGGTAGAGCAAGCAGCGCTCGACCAGATTGAATTACTTTGCGACCAACCATGGGCTAAGGGTCTGAATATTCGTATTATGCCTGATGTTCATGCTGGAGCAGGCTGTACAATCGGTACCACAATGGAAGTCAAAGATTATATCGTGCCAAACTTGGTGGGCGTAGATATTGGTTGTGGCATGGAAGTCGTCAAGCTCGCTCCGCAAGATATTGATTTAGTAAAGCTTGATAGGTTTATCCGTAAGAAAATCCCATCAGGATTTGCCAAGAGAGATAACGCTCATGAACTATATGGGCCATTAGCTGAGAAAGTTTTAGATAGTATATACGCTGCTCACTTAGTTCAGAAGCCAAAATGGTATGACATACTTAATTCCGTTGGAACTTTAGGAGGAGGTAATCACTTCATTGAGCTAAACAAAAATGATAATGGGGAAATTTATATTGTTATCCATAGTGGTAGTCGCAATATTGGATTACAAATTGCTAATCATTACCAAAAGATTGCTGATGAACGCCAACCGTTTGCAGATAAGGATTTAGCATTTTTAACTGGTGAAGAGCGCGACTTTTACTTACATGACATGACGTTTGCTCAAGAGTTTGCTAAGCTTAATCGAAATGCAATGATGTATGATATTCTCCAATTTTTGGGAGTCGAGCCAGTAGAGACTTTTACCACTATCCATAATTACATTGACCCAGAGACACATATTCTGCGTAAGGGAGCAGTATCTGCTAAAGATGGCGATAAGTTTATTATCCCTATCAATATGCGTGATGGTAGCCTGATCTGCGTAGGTAAAGGTAACAAAGATTGGAATTATTCTGCGCCACATGGAGCAGGTCGCTTAATGAGTCGCAGCGAGGCCAAGAAGAATCTGTCTGTTAATGAGTTCAAAAAACAGATGGAAGGTATTTATACAACCTCTGCTAACGCTAGCACACTAGACGAAAGCCCAATGGCTTACAAAGGTATGGAAAATATCGTTAATAATATTGAGCCGACAGCCGACATTATAGAGGTAATTAAACCGATTTATAACTTTAAGGCATCAAAGTGAGGTAGATTATTATGGATAATAATGCTAACTTCCAACCTATACCGAAACGGTTTATGGTGTGGGATAAAGTAGGCAGACAATTCTTGAGGAGGAGATTGCCTAACGGCGTAGATATGGTGTTTTCTATTTTCGAGCTTCCACTAGAGATTGATTGCCTAGATGAGGACGAAAAGAAACAATTTATTGTCTGCCAATCTACCAACCTCTTTGACAAAGATGGCGAAGAGATATTTGAGGGTCATATCGTGAAAATTGGTGGTGAAATTGGCGTAGTTCAGATGGTGCGTGGCGAATGGCATGCTGTTGGCGATGACGATATTCCATTATCAGTATGGAGGCCAAGTGGAATTGATATACTCGGCCACATCCTCTCAAACCCAGAGTTGTTGGAGGAGAAGAATGCGTAGAGCATGCGAGAATAATGTGACTATCGTCTATGAACCGTCAACCGGAGAGTATCTCTTTCCTACTAATGGAATAATGACAGCAATAAACTATTGCCCTTGGTGTGGGCGAAAATTGGAGGAGAAATGAATTTAATCATTTGTGATATCGATGGGGTATTAGCCGACTGCTCACATCGGTTGCACTACCTTGAAGAAAAGAACTACGACAAATTTTATTCGGCGGATGAAATACTAAACGATAAGGTTATAGAACAAGGGGAGAAGTTTGTCCGTCACCTTATAGCTGCAAGAGACGTTACAACTGTAAGAAACGATACATGTCTTCTTACTGGAAGACCAGAGCGAACTCGAGAATATACTAAAGCATGGTTTGCTCTTAAACATATCTACCCTTCGCCTGAGTGCTACCCCATGTATATGCGCACAGATGGAGACTATCGCCCTTCAGATGTAGTAAAGGTGGAACAATTAGATAAATTGCTAGAAGAAAAATATTTTGAGTCTAATTATAATTTATCGGAAAAAGAAGTGGCTAAGATAAGACGTAAGAGTTTAGAGAAGAAGCGTCAGTTATACACTGAGCGTTATGATCTGATTGTGTTTGTCGACGATGACCCCAAGAATGTTAAAGCTATTTGCGAAGCATTCCCGCAAATTGTTGGTATTACTTTTGGGATTAAAAGAATGGAGGAAAAGTAAAATGAGTAACCCCACTACGCATACTCGTCTTCGTTATAAAGCTAATTGGGCCAGTAATTATTTATTAGGAGGCAAATGAATTTAATATTCTTAGATTTTGATGGGGTTCTGAATGACCCATATTGGTTAATGAATGTCTGGCCACGACGTCGAAAGTGTGGAGCTAGATTTGAGTTTGACCTTAATAGAATAGAAAACCTTCATAAAATATGTGATGTTACTAATGCATTGTTAGTACTCTCTTCTAGTTGGAATGGGAGAAAAGGTCTCAAAGAGTATTTCACAGCTCTCGGCTTTAGAGTAGCAGGAAGATTAGGAAGCCATACTAATCGAGGGATAGCAATTAAAGAATGGTTCGATAAACACCCATGCTATCAAGATACTAATTATATCATTATAGATGACGAGAAATCAGATTACGATGAAACTCAACTAAAACATTTAATATATACTAGGGTGTATCCTGCCGAGTTCTTTAATGGTAAAAGAATCTCTAGCTCGCAAGTCTCTATCGGTTTGAGTGAAGCCTGTGCTAAAGACGCGTTAAACTTATTGGAGAAGTTAAGTGGCGAATCTATACAATATTAGGGTAGAAGATTACGAAGCTGTGACTAGTTTACTTGACCTATTTGTTTATACCGAGCAAAAGTGGTGCACTTGGGATAAGCTAGAAGAGTCTATCGCTGAGGTAAACTATGAGAATCTAAATAAGGAGGAGCTGGGCTGGTTCATTGAATTCCTAGCTAACTGTGTATTCAGAATGTGGCGTAGTAGAAAAGAGGATTCTGCCCTAAATCGAGTTACAGAAGATGATGTATGCTTTTTCATTCATAACTATAATTGGAATGCGTTTAAGTTTGGTAAGCAAAAGGGTCTAGACCAAGACCTCACGACAAAGAATGTAATCTGTATAGATAAAGAAAAACTAAGTGATAAAGAAATCAAATGGCTGGAGAGTAAAGTATGAAAGAGTTTTTAGTGTTTGTTTTAGGGATTGCAATTATTAGTTGTATTGGTAGTTTATTCCCTGCACCTTTTGACAGTCTAGTAGCTTTTGTATTAGGAGTTTTATGGGGGCACATCTGGGGTCATAAATATGTGCTAAAAGATTTGTAGCCCTAGATTTTTAGTTTATAATAAGGGCATGGATAATTCTAATGTTAAACATATTTGTTGCCCACCTGACTTAGTACAGGTAAAAACCGTACAAACTGTAGCTGGGATTAAGGGGCTAAATAATTGTTTCGTCTATGTTTCTGACATCAACACTACCTTCTTTGTCGACCATGCCCATCGTATTACATTGATTTCTTCTCAAGTAGTTGAGGTGAAAAATTACGATATTGCCAGCAACCCACGTAATTTCCGCAATCTCATCGTCTTTGATACAGCTACTAGAGACTTACTTTACTTCGATAATACTGGCACTTGTACTAACCTTGGAGCGAGTATTACTCAAGAAGAGGCCCAAGCAATTCTGTCCCAGATTGCCACGATAACTGGCACAACAGTACAGACCGACACTACGGTAGAGGGTAATGGCTCGACTGTTAGCCTCCAGAAGAGCAACACTTTGCTTGGCAGTGGCAGTATCACCACTAATACCATGCCTCTGCCTGTGGCCTCTTCAACCCAAGCAGGCGTGATGAATACCGCCACTTACAATGCTATCCAGACCAATGCCACTGACATCAATGCTATTCTGAACGGAGCTGTGGCCATCTCAGGGCTTGATTCTAACCCTACACAACAGGCCTTAACTGAAGCCTGGAAGCAGGAGACTGGTTTGCCTACGCTTATTAACCGTGCTAGTATTTACGATACAGATAATGAGAAGGTCTGGTACTACTACACCAATATCGCTATCTGGAAAGCAGTAAATAATAGTGGCACGACCGACGTGACTGTTTCTCCGTTTACGAATGCCAGCTTTGGAACGCTGAAAGGCTCAACCGAAGATGGGCAGCTCTTCGCTGAGCCAAACGGTACAGGTTCGGTGAACGGTTGGGACAGCCTGAATGGGCGGGTTGCTACTCTAGAACAGAATGCAGGTTCGGGACTTACCGAGGGCGAAGCGGTATTAGATGAAACTTATTGCAACACGCTGACAAACATACATTGGCAGAAACGTGGAGGTGTGGCTTTCGTGACAGCTAGCATTCATCTAAAACCTGATATTACTCTACCTGTCACTCCTATTATAGCCACAGGTCTACCATCTGCCACCGCTCCTAATGCTTATGCTATCATAAGTGATTACGAGGATATCTCTAAATTAGCATTCGCGAATATAGATAATAAAGGACGGCTACATCTGACTGCTCCAGGTTTCCTATCAGTAACTGGTATGGATGTAGCTGTGGGCTATGGCTCGTTTACCTATCTCTGTCAATAATTATTATTTTGCGCTAGTTCTTAGTATATAATAGGGTTATGTATAATTGTTCTAAATGTAACCAGAATAAACAGCCTTCGGTTTTGCCACCTAAGGTTCTTGAGATTGTTAATCCAGAGCAACCAGTGCTATTCCATAAAGTAATTTTTCCTGCTAGCATTGGTGATGACAAAGAATACCCAGCTGATACACTGGATTATAAGAATGTCCTACTAGAATATCAGGCGAATGGGCATGTCTATCTCTATTCTTCAGACGGCGTCCCGACCATGCTCCCAACTAATGATGTAGATGAGATTGTTAAACAACTGGAAGCCTTAGGCGCTAAGGTTGAAGAGCTTGAGCAGTCTAATGCAGAAATCCTAGGACAAGTCAAAGTTCTAGAAGAACAAACTTCTTCACTCAATGAAGCTACTGACAATCTGACTCAGGTTACTGACAACTTGACGGACAGCGTTGGCGATCTTGCACGAACTACAGATAAACTCACAAACGATTTAGCGGGGTTAGGTTCACAGGTTACGAGTAACTCTACAGATATTGCTGGACTACAGACCGCTACTGGCTCTAACAGCGACAAGATTGAGTTTTTAGAAACTAACGTGTCTAAAAACGCTCAAGATATTTCTGCGCTCAATACTGATTTGTCTACTACTAATAACAATCTTAATAGTCTTCAAACTGAAGTAACCGAGGTTAAATCCAATCTCACTAATGAAATTGCTGAACGCACTAATGCCGATACCGCTATTAATACAGCCATCGCAGAAACCCAAAGCCAAGTGGATACACTAAAGACCAATCTCAATACTGATGTGGAGCAATCGACTGCGTTCAATGGCAATGATTCTACACTTGATGTAGTCCATACTAAAATCAATCTCTCGAATAATGAAACTAAGCAGACAACCGACGCCCTGCCTGTTGCCTCATCTACGCAGGCCGGCATTATGAATGCGGCGACATTCACTGCGGTGAAACAGAACAGCGATAATATCGACTCTATCCTAGTCGGCGCAGTCGCCCTAGACAACCTCCCGGAAAACCCAACTCAAGACCAACTCACAACTGCTTGGAAGACCGCTACTGGCAAGACTGAATTAGTGAACCGTGCTAGCATTTATGATGTAACTAACCAGAAGAACTGGGACTATTATGCTAATACCAACACTTGGTACAGTTCAGCATCGGGCGAAGGCTCGATCGTTACCGTGAATCAGGCTACCAACACCAGCCTCGGCATCGTGAAAGGCAGCGAACTGGAGGGGCAGAACTTCGTAGAGGCTGATGGTACGATGTCAGTCAATGGTTGGGACGAAACTAAAGAACGTATTGCTAATCTTGAGAGTTCAATGGAGATAGAGAATATTCGTACCCAGAACCTACCAGCACAAGTGGTTTATAATACTGCGCCAGTGGAATACACTGATACTACAGTGAAAGTTAATTCCTTAGTGAAAGACCTTCATACCGGTGGGGACGCTAGTATCGGAGTAGTTTTGAACGCCGCTACAGATACGAAAGCGGGTGTGATTACGGCAGAGCAAAACCAAGGAATCAATGAAGTAATTACGCAGTACCCCGTGATGAGGAACGATTTGACTGATGCTATGGGCGATATTGCGGCAATTGAAGCGGACTTTGTGAGGAAGTCCCAGCTATTAAATACCTACTCCACAGCCACAGATAATGCGAACAGCGCAAGTTTTATCAAGTCTAAATTGAATAGTGATAAAGTCGTATTAGGGGAAAGTGCCTCAGAAACGGGAGGCAGAGATGTAGCTATAGGCGCACTAGCAACTGGAGGTGGTACCAATCCCTCAAATAGAAATGTAGCAATTGGTGCTAGCTCTGGAGGTGCATATAATAATACGTTCAAATATACTGTAGCATTAGGGTATTACTCTACAGTTAATCGCGAAGCTGAAGTATCATTTGGCAATGGAACTGATACTGCTTGGGGGCGTCGCTACCTTGCTAACGTCAGAGCTGGTGAACTTGACACTGACGCTGTGAATAAGAAGCAGATGGAGGATTATGTAGCAGAGAACGCTCCAGTTTATACTCTGCCTATCGCCTCTGCTACCGAATTGGGTGGAGTTAAGGTTGGTGCTAACCTACAGATTGATACTGACGGGGTCCTCTCCACCGATATGGAATATATGACAGTTGATGAATTTAACGCTGCTTGGGACGCAGCATAAGGAGTAAAAATTATGAGTAAAATATTAACTGACACTATTATACCTAGTCTGAAAAGCAAAATTTCTAGTATGCTGAATAATAAGCAGGATAAACTAGTTTCAGGTGCAAACATTAAGACTGTCAATAATAATAGTCTTCTTGGCAGCGGTAATGTGACAATTTCAGCTTCTCACTCACCTATAGAAGTTGATGCTACAGTAAATAGCTCCAACCAGATCACTTCTTTATCTTTCCCAGCTTCCGCTAATAACTTGGAACTTGGAGAAGAGATAGTTTTTTACCTTAGCGACTATTGCAGCCTAGATGGTCAGTGCCAGGCGCAAAATATTTTGGCGTCATCTGCTACGGCTACTATCGGCAATAAAACATATCAAGTAAGAGTAGCAAATCCGTATGGGGAGATAGATAACTCAACTTCTGTTGTATGGGGTGAACCGAATCTCGTCAGTCTCTATAATGGTATTATGTATTCAGGCTCCATAAATATCAATCCCAATACAAGCCAAAAAGTATTTGTTATCCATTCTGTACAAAATAAGATTACTGACTCTATGATAAATATGCGTAATTTTGTAGGGTATAATGTTGTAAAATTCCCCCAAATGAGTACAGAAGAAATTAGTAAATTCTTTGGTGGCAGTTACTCATACGATTTTTATGTGCCAAAATCGGGAAACTGGCTGTTAATTGATGGTTGGTCAGCAGTATTTTATCGTAAAACTAATGCCTTAAACAGATTGAACGTCACTATAAGACCTTATGATTCGACTATAGGTGTGACCCCAATCACTTACTACTATCCAAGCACAACACAAGACACAGAGTTTGGGGGTATACGCCGTACTCTATCTGGGGCTAGCGTTTTTGTGCCATTAGAAACTGGAGTGTACACTTTATACACCAGCGGCAACTTATATTATGATAATAACTATCCTATCACCCATCATACTATTGCACTCATTTATTTAGGAGAATAATATAATCATATAGTCTCAGTATTATTTTTGCACAGCGCCTTTTTATACTATAATAAACTTATGAATATATATTGTGATTGTAACGAACCGCATGGAGCAGGGCTAGTTCCTGGACCCTGCATCCCTAAGAAATGTAGGGAAGATAAAGAAGCTCCTCGTATTTTTACGCAGGTGTTGCCAGAGTCAGCTGGGACTGATGAGAAAGGGCAACCTTATGCTCCGAAGTTTGGCGCTCACTATAACACTATTGTCCAATATTCGGCTAATGACGCTATTATATTTTACGATAGCCAAGGTATTTGGACGAAGATTGTCGACGATAGCCTGAAAGAGACTTTGGCTCAAGAGATAGAGGATAGAAAAGCAGCTGACGAGGCTTTGTCCCAAGACCTTTCAGCGAAGATTCTAGACGAAGCTAAGCGGGCAGTCCAAGCTGAGCAATGGCTGCAAGAGAATATCAATAAAGAAGTGATGGCTCGGGAAGCTGATAGGGATAACCTTCAGACTAACATTAACGCTGAGGTGAACCGTGCAACTGCCGCTGAGGGCGCATTGGACGAGCGCATTGACGCCATCATCAATTCCCCAGATGTCCGCTATATCGAGGATACGTATGCCGACCTCGAGGCCATTCCGAAGGCAGATATCGGCGACCAAGACTACGCTCGGGTGCTTCAGGATGAGACCCATGAGGGTGCTTCCACTTATTACCAATTCCATACGGCGACGCAGGAATGGGAGTATGTAGGACAAACTGGCCCATATTACACTAAGACTGAGGCTGATAACCTTTTAGCTACCAAGCAAGACATTCTGGTCGGAGAAGGCGAGGGGCAGAACATCAAGACTGTGAATGGTGAAAGTTTGCTTGGAAGTGGTGATATAGGAGGCTCTGGCAACGATTCACGCTTGACCGACGATGGGGCGAGTAGAGCAAACAACCTCCCGACCACAGTGGCTACGTCAGGGATTGGCATCAAAACAAACACTGAGGGTAGATTCATAGTTAGCTCCCCAGTTATATCTCTAGCAGATGGTTCTTCTGTTGATAATGAGTTTAGCTTTCCAATGGCCTCTGGATCTACTGCTGGGATGATGGCTGCTTCTGACAAGACTAAATTGAACCGTGTCCCACAGACCGTTGTTTCTGGTACAGGCATTAGCCAAACCTCTGACGATAAGAAAACCAGTATCCTAGTTCAATACAAGAATACTGCTACTGGCGAGACCTACGATGATAAGGTAGAAATCCCAACTGTGTCTAAAATCTATAATGGTTTGATGACAGTAGAAGACAAGGCTAAACTCGACCTGCTCACGGGTGAAACTGTGCTCTACACTGGTACTGCGAGTGTTAATACACTTACGCTCTCCGAAGCGGCGACCAACTTCGAGGAGTTAGAGGTTCACGGTGAGACCAGCCAGACTATTGGCTCGACTTCGTTCACCACTAGCCGTGTAGAACGTGTGGCTATTGAGAATGGCGTCTCCGCATTCAAGATGGAGGATACAATTCTCACCGATGGGGCTAACCCAAGCGTAATGAATACGGCGGACTTCTGGAGTATCTCCGCTGATGGTATGGACTTAGACCTCGTGCGGTCTCTGGTGGCTACTACTACAACTGGTACTACAGTTACTAGCGAACCAACTTCTCATTTTACTATCACAAAAGTTATTGGCATTGGGCGTAAATCGTAGTATAATAGAATTGTCCTTCTACCGCAGGGCTAATAAACTCCTCAGAAATGGGGAGTTTATTGGTGTCTAAATGATTATGTTATAATAAAACCATGGAAGATGATACTCTAATTGAAATAGAAGGGCGTACTTACGTTAACCCGACTAAATCTCGTGATGAACAGCTTGCTTTTATTGATACCCTTCGTGATGTCCAAGCGCAAAATACTGCTGAAATTAACCAGAATACTTATAACCTCGGTAGCCCAGTGTCTAGCAACGTAGGGGGCTTAGGTGGCTCGGAAGCTCTCTGGGAGGCACAGTACCAAACTCCACAGGTAGATGCTCAAGTGGCCAACCTACGAGCGGTAGCAGACGAGACAGCACGCAACCAAATGCTACAAAACCTTAGCGACGTAGTGCAGAATAGATACAAACAAGCACAACGTGCATATGCAACTCGTGCTAAAGCTAAGGCAGATGCAAAAAACCCAGCGACAAGTCTCCCGAAAGGGGATGTTGATGTGGATTATGGTAAAGATGAGAAGGTACACGTGGGGAAACTGTCAGAGGAGGCTCAAAAATCTCTAAACGCTGTTTCTAAAACCAATCATGAAGTAACATCTGGAATTATGCTCTGGGAAGGCTATCGGCCTAATCTTTCTTATGAACAAAACATGTTCAATTATATGTCTCATCTAGCCCAAACAAAAGGGGAACAAAGTAAGGATGTTACAAAGAACAATGCTATTGCTAGAGGAGGTCTTTAATGGCAAAAGTTGATTTTACTAAAGACCCTTTGTCAAAGGCCGATCTTACTGTTACTGGTGGTAAGGGGCAAGTAGCTGACATAGCCCCGAGTGGTGGAGGGGCACAACAGGAGAGAGCTCCCATTTATACGGTTACAGGGAGTAGTGGTTTTGCTAGAGTAGTCGAAGACCCCAACCAAATTCTACCTTCAGCCTATAAAAATGAGCAATCTCTATATCTAAAAACTGATGGGACTTTGTCTGATAAACCTAGTGCTTCTGTTGAGCTAAATAAAAAGACTGGTAAGATTACGGTTCACACTAATGATGTAACGCTAACTAAAGAGCGTGCTGATAAAATGATTGATGAAATGGGGTTAAAAACTTTATCTGCCAATTATAAGGCTAACCCCAATTATGCTTACCCAGTAAGTGATGATTCTGATGAGACTAGAACGGTTAGCGAGATTATAGATACCTATAATATGCCTAATGAAAAAGGTTATAACGCAGTAGAATCTTACATCCAACAGTATAAGAATATTGATGATACTAAATACTTAATTCAACAGAAGCATCAGCAAATCAATGAGGAGGGTGAAGTAACTCCTTTGGAGCTTTCAGATGATGATATTCTTAACTATTATACTAATATCCAAACTTTGCAGACAGCTAAGAATACCTCGGTTGATAAGATGACTAATGACTCTCGCTTAGTCATCGGTGCCCCTATGGCTAAAGAATTTGGGCTTGCTAAATTAGAGAGCTGGGACGAGGGGTCCAATAGTATTGGTCTCAAAGACTTTATGGAGAATTATTATAATCGACAGAATGAAGATTGGGAAGACCGAGAACGTAAAGACACTGTTACTGGCTCAACTAACTTAGGGCTATATGTTCAACTTGAACATCTTATTACTGGGCAAAGTTCAGAAACAGTAAATGGGTCTACCATTTACACCCATCGTGATGATAAGACTGAAGGATTAGCTTCCGCTATTGCCCTATATGATTTCTTGACTGAAACTGACCCTGTGTGCAGTTTCTGGCAAGGAGCTGGCGATATAGTATCAGGGGCTTTATTAGGAGTAGGGACGACACTTGTCAATATCGCTGAAACTGGCGCAACACTTTTATCTTTGATAGGAGACGCAGCGACTGGAGCTATTGAACTCATTAACTCTAAAGCCAATAACCGAGAGTTTAACAAAGAGAATTTGTTTAGTAGGGCTTTAGCAGAACGTGCTGGATATGGTATTGAGGGGACTTTATTCTATGATGTATCTAGTGGTATTAGATTAGGGACAACTGAAGCTTTAATGAAAGAGGTGAGTAAGTATAATAGCGCTGCTGCTACCTCTTATGGGGTTGCTCAAGGCTTGACCGAACTAGCCGCTATTATTCTAACTGGTAATGTTATGGCAGATGCGGCGACTGGCGCATTAGCAAAGGGGGCGCAATTGGTCGCTAAAGCATCAGAAAGCATGCTTAATGCTAGTAATATGGGGTCTGGTGTCTATACAATGTGGCAGCTGACTGGAAATGTAAAAGCTGCTGCTGGTGTTACATTAAATCTCCTATCCCAAATTATGAACATGAAAGGCACAGTAGCTGCGGTTAGCGTTCTTGGGGAATCAGTAGGTGAAGCATTTATCCAGCACCCAGACCTTGTTGGCCAACTACTTGTTAGTGAAGAGTTGACTCCAGAATCTAGGCAAACGCTATGGGACGTAGTTGGGAGCAACGCCATTGGGTATGGTATTGGGGCTACTGCTAGTAAGGGACTAATAGGTTTATCAAAGACCCCTAATGGTATGGCCCTAAATAAAAACTTCAACCGTGTTATTTGGTCTGTGTCTAGCACAGTGGGGGATAGCGTAGATGCTGCGCGTGTATTCTTTTCTAAAGAAGATAATATTGTTGATATTATCAATAAAGGCAATCCAAAGAAAATCAATGCTCGCATTGCTAAACGATTATTACGTGCCGCTAAGGAGGTAGTGCTAGAAAACACTAGCCCAATTGAAGTTCTAGGGAAATCGTCCGACGAATTGATAGAAGCAGTCAGCAAGTATGATGCGGATTTGGCAAAACAACTAACTGTCGAAGACGCTGTTGACCGCATGGCTACTCGAGGTATTGCTACAGCTAGCATGTTTCTAGCCGATGAGAACTCGGCTCTTGCCGGTGCTTATAAATCTTTCCAAAAATCTTTCGATGATTTATTCGATTATACTGCCAAAGCTGGTCTTAAGGGCGCAAAGATTGGCGAAGGCAAACTCTTTAATGATGATGTAGCTAAGTATATTAACTATAGAGAACGTCTTGATATTCTTCATGCGTATAAAAACGCCATTGAAAATGGCTATGATGTCACAGAAGATTTAACCAAAATTGATAAAGAGATAGGAATCCTAGCCCCTAAATTTGAAAAAGTTACTGGGGCTCTTAACAGAGTTGACCCTAATATTATTAAGCAAGCAGATAGCTTTATTACAGAGAACCGCAACCTTTGGAAAGCATGGACAGATTTTAGAATTGAGAAAGGGCTTTTGGACGCTGACGAAATTGCTAAATTGCGAGAGAGTGGTAAATGGGATAAGGATGGTACGCTTTATGTTGGCCAACAACGTTTACAAGAAAAACGTACTCATGTACTAAAGCGTACAGATAATCTCCAAGACGTTAATGTTCTCGAGAAAATCAACAGCTATAACTTTGGTTCGGATAAAGAATTTGTCGACCCAATATTCACTTTTCAAAATAGTCTACAAACTACTGCTATGAAGTATGACCGTATCCAAGTTCTTAACCAATTCCGCGGTACCGACTCGATAAGCGTGTTATACACTGGCGACCAGATTAAATTAGTCCAAGCGGTAAAAGCTGGTAAAGAGCCTCTACAAAAAGGTATTCAAAGCTCAGTTGATGAAGGTGTTAATCATCTTGTGGATACTGGGGTTGTTGAAGATATTGTTAATAAAACCTCTAAAAAAACAGCTACTTACGTCGAGGGGGAGGTAGCGAAAGCTAGTTTCGAGGCTCTGGTTGATGCCCAAGTAGAAGAATCGATTGATGCTATGTATGATTATCTAACCACTGGTAATAGCAAAGTATCCGGAATGGTAGATGAACTAGCCAGCAATTATGCTAAAGGGCATGAAGACATTGCAAAACAATACTTGTATTATGAAACACTAAATGGTTCTGCTGAAGATTTTGCCACAAAACTCAAAGATAGAGTGCGAGATGAATTAGAAGGTAGAGGTATGGGGATTGACGAAGCTGATAAAATCTCTACTGAACTTTCTGATAAAGTTAAACAAGAATTGAAAGATAGGTTTGATTTTAATCGTGCTGGATTGGCACAAAAGGCGGGAGCAAAAAACCCATTGCTTAATCAAGAAGCATGGCAGAAAGAAATTAGAGATTTAGCTAAAGATATTGGCGACGCACAATCTGGGAGACCTAATATCGTTACTGTTCAAAATGAATTCGGTGAAGTAGAAGTACTACAATGCGACCCACTTCTCGCCAGCTTCATGAACACTACTGCTGATGTCTCAAATGAAATTAAGACAGGGGTAGCTGGCGCCCTCCAGAAACTCAATTATGCTTGGATGCGTATTTTCCGTTTCGGTACAACGGGACCCAACCCCGTCTCTTGGGTAAACCAATTCTTCCGCGACTTCGGTAATGCTTGGTTGGTAGGTGGAGCTACTGAGACCATGGCTAAAAATCTCGATATGTTAGAGGATGTATTTGGTTCTAATATGGCTTACTATACCTCACAGTTTAGCGATGAGTTTATAGAAGCTGCCAAAGCAAAAGCTCGAACAGAGAATAAAACTTTAGCTCGTATAATGGCAGAAAGCGAAATCGGGAAAGAAGGTTTTGGAGCTAAGACTATTGCTAAACAGACCGAAGCTGAAAGCCTCAAGGCTTATCAACGCTTAAAGAATGCTAAGTATGTAGATGGCGATGTTGACCAAACAGTTCTACAGAAAGGCTTTGACAAAGCCGACAACGCAATGCAGAAATTAGATAAGGTGAATAATGCTCGTGAGGAATGGCTGCGCACTAGAGTATATGCTAACGCTTACGCTGATGCGATTAAGCAGGGCAAGACCATTTCGCAGGCGAAGACTTGGGCGGCCTTCTATGCCTCTAACGCTACTACGAACTTCTCCCGTGCCACTACCTTTATGGCTGGTATGCAGAACACTATCCCTTACTTACGAGCGTCAATCAACGGCACTAAGTCGTTCTGGCGACTCTGGCAGGTCGACCCAGTAGGCGTTACTGGGCGTATTATGGGTGGCCTTGTAATTCCAATGGTAGGGTTAATGACAATTAGCCTATCATCTGAAGAAAACCGTGAGATTTATAAAAATATTAAAGAATACCAGAAAGAAAATTCGCTGGCATTTGTGATAAATGGGCAACCAATATTTATCCCTATCCCGCAAGAGGTAGCTACGGTTATCGCTCCTATTCGGCAGATTATTGAGGGGATTAACGGAGTTAGCACAAATACTATTGGTGAGTTAATGTTGAGTGATATTCTTGGGCTCTCTCCATTAGACCTTAGCGGCTTTGCGGATTTAGATAGTTATAAGATTTATGAGGACGAATCTATTTTTGACCGTCTCCAAGGGGGGCTGACTGTATTGGCTTCACAGTGTTTGCCTAAGTATATGAACAGTGTAATTGCGTTGTCTACAGGCAGAGACCTTTATACAGGGAATAAACTCGATACATCATATACCACAGTAGACCCTGATACCGGAGAACCTAGAGTGATTGATTATGAAACTGGGCAGCTTGCTAATTGGTTACATGGAGTGTTCCCAAGTATCTCTGCTTCACTTGCTTCTAATATCCTAGAAAATACTATTGGGCAAGTCGGGACTGGTCTTGGGAACTGGATAGTTGATATGGTTCAGAGTGCCTCTGGTAAACAAAGCTGGGCAGATACTGGCACTAATATCGTTAAGGGTTTATCTGGAGCAGCCACTTCTCCGTTTATTAAATACACTGTTCCAGATGAAGCTAATAAAGCTTTCAAGGAGCTTATCTCGACCGCCTATGATATGCGTGCCGAAATTTTAGCTAGCGACGAATGGCAAAACTATGTAAAGAGTACAGGTAGTGCTACCAGCGAACAAAAGTTAAATGCTCTAGCTGTCCAGCGTCAGAACATTGTTGAACCTTACTTTGAGAAAATCAAAAGTATGTTAGACGCCTATCAGAACAACTATGGAGTAGGATTGACTCAAGCACAAGTAGCTTCAGTAATTTCTGTTATGGTGCTACACCAAGGTGGCGCAACTGGTAATCCAGTCCTGGACGCTTCTCAAAACTCAGAGTCATATTACGCTGCTCGCTCCTCAGCGGTTGCTACTATGCAGAAGTTTGGCTTCCCTGAAACTGGGGCACAAGATGCTATCTTTGGGCGACTTCGTACGAATAGTAAAACTGGTGAAGTCTACGTGGAATATAATAACCCACTCGCAGTTCTAGATTTTCAGCAATCTCAAAAGATGAGCTATAACCTTTATCCTGCTGAAGTGGAGGCTATTATTAAAGACGCTGGTCTTCCTACTGCCATTAAAGACGTAAAGGAGCAGATTAGTGATACCTATAATGATAAGAGTTTGTCATACAAACAGGCGTCGGCGAAGCGTGATAATATCAGAGCAGAATGGAATAAGAAAGTTGTTAAAGCGCTAGACCCATATATGCAACAATATACTCCGCAAGCAGTACTAGACAATTACGATGTAATGAACTATCTTGAAGGGTTTATTCTTGTGCCAGAAAGTGCTATGGGTAAGGCAACCCGCACTTCTTCTAAAGAGGGTGTGGGCTGGAGTAAACAGTATGCTTTCGCTTACAACTATATTAAATCTATTTATGGAGTTAAATAATGGAAGATTTAGATACTCGAATTGACCAAGTCAATGAACAGTTTTTCACAGGTAATACCGTCGACGATGTTGAAGACACTACCATAGAACAGACCGACCTTCTCCAGCAAGACCGTAATGCTCGCCGCGAGTATCAACCCCGTGGTTCTCGAGGCGCTAAACCTAAAATGAAACTAGACCTTACAGCCATCAATGGCGGTACACTGACTAAAGCCTACAAGAAAGCAAAAGATGATAGTGATTACTATACGAATATAGGCAACAGACAGTATGCTAATATGATTAGACAACAGTATATGGAAGACTACTACTTGCCAGCCGTGGATGCTTTGATCCGCATGAACGGGATGGGCGCAGTTCAAACCAATAAGGAATTGTTACGTTCATTGGATGCTCTCACGCTTTTAGAGGGTACTTCGGGCAATGGATACACACATACCTTCATTACATCTATGTATGCCCCAGAAGGGCAGATAGAGGCCTCTGACGAGCAAATTAAGGATGGGGTGCGAGAACTGAAGTACCTATGCGAGACTGACCAGATTAGAAGCGCAGTTGGAAAAGCCAATGAACTGAAGCGCAGAGTAGATAGTGGCGAGAATATCGCTACAGATGAGGACTACGAAATTATACAAAAAGTTGCATTATACGGAAGCTAGATATATACTAAGAAAGTAATATAAGTTAAGCACTTTTCACTCACGTTATTCTGTGAATATAGAGGGAGCTAAATCCCTCTATATTTCGTTAAGCATAGATATCTTTATTAAGGTCGTTGATAGCTTCTTGAGTAGTAAGAATATTGTTGGCGAGTTGCGCTCCCTTATTACGTAAATCGTCAAGCCCTGTTTGATAGCTAGTGCGCAGCTTTGTAAGCGCTGGCATATAAGTATTAGTATCATACTGAATCATAGTGCGCTGAGGGAAGTTAGAATAAAGCATACCAGCGCGGTTTGCCTCACCCATCGTAATCGCTTGTTGCTGACGACGTTGTTCATCTAGCAGATTACGTTGGGTATCGTATTGAACTTTATAAGCGTCCCGAAGATTCTCGAAAAAGTTTTTAGTATCATTTATATCCATACAAACTCCTTATGTTAATTATATTGTCTAATTCTTGCTTCCAATAAAACGCTTACTAAATTGGCCTGAGCCGAAAACGTCTTACAACGAGACTTCACCTGTGTGCTAATTGCTCGAGCATTTAGGTTCGGTAATGTCAATAAATCTATCGCTTTCTCCGAGTAGGATGTAACTGTGTTGAATGGGTCTTCTACTGCTGTCTCCTCATCAATCGTGTCCCACGAAGGCATCCGATAAGTGATAGTCTTGCCTCGATGTTGGACCTGATTATGCTCGTCCACGGATATACCGAAGTTCCACCAGCGGTTAGTATTAGCGATAACCTTCAGATGAACTCGACGTACCATCATATCAGTGGCATTCCCCGGCAGATTGATATACTTCGTCCAACGCTCAAACACAATTGGAGTGTCCAGCCTACGCCACACATTCTGGTCATACAGCCTCATAATACACGGGTAATCTGGGTGAATACCTACTAACTCATAATCATTACTAGTGCGTACATCACAGAATGGGATGTCGCTATCCATGAAATAGGGAAACTGTTGATAATTCATTTCGAGATCGTGGATAATACACTTCGCTTTCCCATCTAATTTATCGTAATAATTGAAGTAAATCTTATAAGCATAACCCCAAAGTTTGCGAGACTTGTCCATATCAACTCGCTCGAACAATGTACCGATTGCCTGCCCTGCCACCTTTTTCCACAAAGCTCCAGTGAAGTACCTTAGCCCCTCATCGGGGTCAAACGAATATACAATACCACGATAGTTCATAATATCACCACTATCTGCCACGCCTGCCCCATCAGAGTAGGTAGAAACCTGCGTTGGGATGGCGTCCTCAAGATTGACATTAGTAGTATAAAGGCTATAACTCCCAGTAGTAGCAATCATAATCTGGTCGGATTGAGTCTCAATAATAGCCGTGATTGGTGTAGTAGAGGTCGCCCGAGGAGACTTAGCAGGCGCATAAAACCGATAGGGATAGTTATTGAAGTCTGCTCCTTTGGCGGTGATTCTGCTAATCTGAATCAAGTTCTTATCCCCATCAAACCCCGATAAGTAAATACGGTTGTTGTGTAATAGGATAATAGAGGCAGCAAGCACTGGGCGAGTATCATAGTATTCCGCTTTCAAATCGGTATCAGTGGTTTCTGTAGCCGCAATATAGGTTACTTTAATCTCCCCGTTAATTACTGGAGTACCAGTAACTGTAATACCATAAGTAGCAAGGTTCACTACCTCGTCCTTATATTGCCAATTCACCCCATCATAAATAAAGATGAACGTTCCTGAATCTTTGGCAATCCCACTGGCAATCCAAGTTTCAGCGTTGATACTTACGCTTATACTATCGGTTGTGCTAATGGGGAAAGTATAATAATTATCCCAATCTCCAACCTTAAATCTATGGAGTGGAGAGTAGCCATCTACATAATACACATATTCATTAGCTTGTACGAGATTGAGTTTCTTTACTCGGCCATCTACGGGAAACTTTGTAGGGATAATCTTATTGGTTTTACGGTCAAACGCAATAATATGAGCAGTCGTCTCATCCTTATAGCAGAAAATATCATAATCGTAACCATCGATGGAGACTGTAGCTCCTAAATCTACACCCTCAATACGATTCACTGGAACAGAAGTAAGGTTATTATAAATCAAGCCAAAACACGGACAAGCAGGTTTGCTTACATATTCATATTTGTCCTCTACAGGAAGATTTTTCTCACCTAACTTAAGTACACATTCCTTGTGGTTCGCCTTGCCGTTTGCCGCAATCTCTACCACCCTGCCAGTATTAAACGGGTTAGTGGAACGCTCACAGTCGAGATCGCCCCAAATCTCCATCCGCACATAGAGTTTACCTCGAGGGTTAGCAGTACGAGGCACTGGGGTCATAGTGAATAACTTGCGATGCTCGAAGTTGTCCTGAGACACCGAACAGAGGTCAATAGCGGTCTCAGATAAAATCGGTCCACCATCTTTAGCCGACAAATAGATAGAGAGTTTACCTTGGCATGCTCCAGTGTTACGAAGAGTTATAGTATTGCCAATAACCTTTCCATTGTAGGGAATCTCGAACTTAATTTGCTTGCCTTGCCATATCTTGAGAGTTGTTTCAATATCCTCTTCCGCAAAATCATCATAAGTATCACCATACGAAGCGAGCCGAGTACACCCCTGTACAGACGCAGAATTACCACGCTGAGTGGTCACGTTAGACGAATTATACCTACCATTGATATAGTAGGGCGATGAGTAAATGGAGCTATCTAAATCGTCGCTAGTAGTATCTAAACCATAGTTCTTGTCTACCGATAAGCCATCGTGGATGCGCCGAGAGGTACGGGTTGGCCACTCGGTACGAGCATATGAATCAGGGTATAACCTGTTCTGAGCGTAGTAGCTTGGAACTTGGTCAGTTGTATGAGGATTATTTTGATGTCGAAATGCCATAAGTATATTATAACATTTAGAACATTTTACGCAGACTTCCTCTTTCTCCTGATAGGCTGTAACCACTTCTCTTCAGGCCATCCATTTTTAATTCTAAAATAAAGAGCGTTTCTAGTAATGTCGTATTTATCAACCCAATAAGATATAGGGTGTGTTTCTCCGAGTATTGCTAACAGATGTTGCCTCCCGTTATGGGGTGAAAGTATTTTATTCCCTGACCACCCCATTTCTATTCTGTCATGGATACAGTCCCAACTAAGTCCAGTTTCTCTAGCCCATTCCATTATAGTCTGCGTACGATTGTTGATTGTGATATATCTATTTGTTCTACGGTTATTTGCTTGTGTTGTCACATTTGCCCACCTACAATTCTCAGGACAATAATTGCCATTTACATCTATACGGTCAATAGAATATCCTTCTGGACGTGGTCCCATATCTTCCATAAAATTGTCAAAACCATTATCTCCTAACCAACGTTCGCATACTGTAATCCCTCTTGCTCCATATATTTTATATTCATCGCATTTTGAGTTTAGACACCTGCGTTGTAAAGCTTTCCATGCGAAGTATTCTGCTTTATACACTGAACTACTATATTTATACTTTTGTCGCTGATATTCAAATAACGGGTCTCCATGTTTTTTCCATCTTAAAACATGTTTTTGGCAATATCCATGACAGCTGTGTTTATTAGTACAACCCTCAACAGAACATATCCTCATATAACCTCTAGTCTCTGCTCGCATTAAGTTATTCAAGACTAGAGTGGGGAGGCGAGCAGCACTCCCCATCCTTTCTATATTATAGCACAATATTACTCACCTAAGATAACGCTCTTCATCACACCAAGCGTTTTGTTTAGTTGCTGAATTGCCTGAGGAGCATAAACATTTGATAACTGGTCCAATACTGCCCCAGCGAACGCCATATCCTCGGCTTCCTGATAGAAAGCGTCCTTCATAGCACTGAGAATACAATTCTCAATCACCGCAGAAATCTCAATCTCAGTCTCCTCCATAATAACGTTACCATTCTCGTCCTTTACTATATGCCCCTTTTCATCTCTCTTGGGGTGTTCAAAGTCCTTGACTAGCTCTGGATAACCCTGAGCAATATAATCCACAATCAAAGGGGCATCGCTTGGTCTATCTAACACTAAAAATGTGTCGTCATCCTGTTGCTCTAGAGTATATTCACATGGAACACCACTCTGTTTCATCGAAACTAACCCATGTTTGTTATAGAAACTTATAGGGTCTAGTGGGCAAATATCGAGCGGACACGGGTCGCCCCCTTCGGCAATACTGTAAAATTTGAGCATAGGAATATCTGCTAACCGCCTAAAGTCACCCTCTAATTTCCACTTCACACCATCCTTAGCGTTAAGGTCAACTTGATAATGTTTACGAAAAGCAACACTGAGTTTGGGCACAGAAACTAAAGCATTGAGAGCCGTATTGAATGCCTCGATAATTAAAGTATCAGGAACTGACTTACTACTATCCCCAATCAAAGTTCTAAAGCGGTCAGCGAAATCTTTCATTAGCATTTTCATAGCTCTATTATACAATAAAAAATATACTCTCTGAAAGTATATAATAGAATAAAAACCCTCCTATTAAGAAAAACATGCAAAACTTAATAGGAGGAGGTCTCTTTGTAGCACTTGTAGACATAGGTCACGTCTAACAAACCTAAAAGGAGATTTTGGGGTGCTACATTTACATTATAGCATTATTTTAATTATTACACTAGCAAATTTCTTATATAATATAAGCATGGCATTTAATGTAGAAAAGCATATTCAATGGCAAGCTGGAGAGGGCACGCCAATAAAGTATGGTCTTGATATTAGTTTAATTTGTAATTTAGTAAATATCAAAGAGAATGTAGCAACTTTCAGCTTACAAGGGACAGTTACCCTATTTAACCACCCAAATAACTCTCAAAACTCTTGGCCAGCTTCTGATTTTGCTGTACTCACACTAGGAGGATACGACCCTTATGATTGCCCATTTACCCAAGGGACCTCTTATTATCAGCAACCTTTGCCGTTTTTACCCAATGCTCCACAAAGTTATCTCGATGCTATGATTCTAGAGTTTCGTGGCGATACTGCTCGACCTAATCCTAATCGGATTTCCTTATGGCTGAAAGGGGCTGGGGTAGTTGCGGATACTATCAACACTGAATATAGCCAAACTTTTGATGTTAATACTACTTTCCAACTTACTTTAACCGGTAACCCACAGCAAGAGGTTCTTATTTGGAGCGGCTCAGGAGCGGCTGATTCAACTCACTATGGTTGGGGCGAAAGGCAAGTATGGGCTACTATGTTGGACTTCGACTACCGCCCAGGAGCAATCTATAATGACAGTAACTGGATGAGCCATAACCGTAGTAATGGGGACAGACGTATTTATGATGGTAGCAATTGGAAAGAACTACGTACAATCGACGGGGGGGTAGGAACTAATAACCCGCCCAGCATCTATAACGGTAATAGGTGGGTCAACCAGAGACGTGTCGGCCAAGATGGATGATAGGAATTTCGTTTAGAAATGTGTAGACATTTATCAGAACATATGCTACTATTTAATTACTAACTAACAATAAGGATAAAACATGAATAAACTTAATCTTATACTACGCGCAATCACTTGTGCTAGCCTAATAATAACTGGAGGTTCTACAGCATATAATGTAGCCTCACCCCAATCTGCCGAAATTGTAGAAACAGTACCATTGACTTCTACACAAGATAACAACCCAAATATTATAACTACAGATAATGGGCATGGCACTATTACTGTAGAAACTAAGCCTGGGGATGACCACTACATACCTCCCTCTGATAGCACTCCTAAAACACCAGTTGCCTCAGACATTTCTGCACAACCGTCACCAACCCCAGCGCCAACCCCAAGCTATACCTATCCTGATATTTATTCATTTGAAAAAGCCTATAAAGGGGTTTGCCCTACTCAAGTGCCAGATGGGGCTTCATATGGAAAACTTAACCCAGCAGTTACTCTAGGTTATGGGATAGAGCAATATAGAACTTATTATGATTTAGATAGCGCTAGTGTATACGCCTGGTCACTCATTAGAGGGGGTTTCGGAGGACAGCCAATAGATATTTTTCTACAACGCTGGACGGATTTAACCACCTATATCTTAAGAGTAGACGCTAGTACGAGAGTAGTTTCTTGGATTTATAAAGGCTCCGCTCCTCAACCTAACGGCCCTTCTGACAGCACTAAGCTACAGCTCGATACTTTAGCAAATCAATTAAATGCTAAAATCCAACAATTAGACCAAGCTTTTTACGTTAAATGTGGTTATTAACCTTGTATCCCCCAAGCGATACTATCGTCTACGCCTAAAACCATATAAGCAGCTTTACCAGATAATGGGCGTGCTGTCATTTCCCCAGTCACTAAAACGCGACCTTGACCATCAATTCTAATAAATATAGGCATAATCTTACCATCTGTATTATTCTGATAAACAGCATGGAGTGGTAAGTCGATAAAACCACCCTCACTAACATTTGGCCAAAAAGCTGGATCATGGATAGTAGCTACATGGACATCAGAGCATACTTGAGCTGGACGAACTGCCGTTACCAACATATCAAGTACTACATTCGCAATACCTTTATTTGGATAGTAACAAAATGAGTTAGCATTCCCAGCAATCATAAACCCAGGAGCAGGGTCAAAATAAGTACAACTATGCTCCTCAAGATATTCCTTAATCTTAATTGGGCCAATAATAGGTTCTTTAGTACTTGGGTCTTGGGACACTACAAGATTATTCCCATCAGAATCTTTTGGTAATTCAGCTACAGGGCGAGACTGATAATAGCCAAACTGCTTATTACCTTCACCATCAGTACGCCAGCCCGCATACCAATACTGCCCAGGGTTACTCGGCACATCTAGAAATACTGGACATCCATAGGCATTAGCGCCACGCACATAACGGATAGCATTTTGTTTCGCCCCCTCATCGTCTAGAGCAAAAGTTGTCCAAGCGTCTAATACCGAACGGCATCCCTCTCCACATTCACCATATTTGTGATAAATCAGCTCAGCGCACATTGCGTCGAAACTATCGTAATCAATATCAGTATCCCGCAAATCTGGCAAGGTAATAATCCCACCTAGTTGCGAACCAGTAATAACATCGGCGTGTCGCTCTGCGGAATAGTTAAGCGTCGCCCCACCATGGTTAATGGAGAGCTTGGTATCAGTTTCTTCAGGGCAATCACAACCTGAACCAAACCCCCTAGCATAGCGAGCTGGCTTACAACCCTTATTACAAGGTGAGCAACTATTTTTACAACCGCATCCAGACATTTTATCTCCTTATATATTGATTAACAACTGATATTTGTTGATGGGCTTAAATAACTTCTGCCCTGTCTGTGTAGAATCTGTAACGGGAGTGCCATCATTACCTAAGTAATATTGAGCACCATACACCTCATAATCATGCCCAGATGGAATCCAAGCGAGGCTAACAGACTGACAGTATGCCAACTCCCCATCAACTTTCAATACAAGGAAGTCCGCAGGATGGTTAGCGTCTGCTGGCATAATACGAGTACGAGCCACATTATTCTGAAGGTAACAAGGCAATACCTGCCCTTCGGGGACGTTCAATGCTGGATTCAGGGTTTCTAGTGAGAAGATGTTATCATTATTCCCGTTTGGCATAACTTTCTCACCGGGGACCCGGACTGCGATGTCTACCATATCGCCAGAGTGCGGGTCTACTACTGACCGCACGCCTAAGAAATAATCTGGCGCAGAAGCTAGGTTGTCAATCTCTACATCGTTAATATCTTGTACCCCAATCGCATTACAATTATTCATATATTTTCCTTTCTTTAAGCGTCATAAGTATCATTTGCTAGTGTCTGCGCCGTACTATGGGTAAATATACCAGTAGTACGCTTATTGTTATTAGTATAGTCAGTATAGTAGTTTCGGTTGCCCCACGCAATTCTAGTGTCTTCTGGAATGCCCTCTGGTCGTTTCGTGAGATCTTGTAAATTAGAGATGTTCTTATTACTAGCAGAAATGAAAGTGTCTAATTTAGTTTCCAATCTAGTAATACGTTGCTCGACATCTCCCATCCTATCTTCTAAATTCTTGAGCCGGGTATTGGTTGTATTAACAAAATCTCGTAGATTAAATGTCTGGAATAAGTTGCTATTCCCATCCCACATATAAACATCGCCGTCGGTGAGGTTAGAGGATTGCTTGACATCTCGCAAGTACTTCATCGAAATAATGTGAGATAAATCATCCCCTGAGATACAATCTAAACCGCCATCAGTCACTCCTTCTCTACCATAATCCTCACGATTAAATTGAAGGGCAGTATCTGTAAGCAATAGATGGGTAATCGTTTCACTAGCCTTCACTGCTGGAGTTAGGTCGACCGAAGTCTCACCCCACGAGTTGTCAAGAATCAATTTCTCTGGTTCTAGTGGGTCTAACTTCAACTCGAAAAAGGCGTCGACACACCAACTGTCTAACTTTCTACACGGGTCTACATATAATTCATTTATATCTGTTGTCATGGCTTCACCTTTATATAGTATTGCTCTTTCGTATTAGGGTCGACATAAACCTGATAAGCAAAACCCTCGCTATCTAGCCGTTGAGCGCTAGCTTCAGTTACTTGGCCATAAGACAATTGCTTCGGCCCATTCCAGCTAAGATTATAATATTGGTTCGGATTAGCTGGCTGTTGAAGTGTAACAGGAATGCCATCAGCGTCAAATCCTGCTGCGTAAGCCATCGTACTCTTCTGCTCATCTAAAGCGTTCCACGGTTCCCAAGCGTTGTTCACACCGAAGCAACCGTTGCCACAGTTATCGTTCTTCTTGTATACCATCATAGCGCCATTCTCTGCACCCTTAGTCGATACATCGCCTAGGTCATTCAAATGAAGGATTGAGCCAAGTTCCGCTGCGCTGATGCTATCAGTATGCCGTTCAGCTGAGAACTTTAGCAAACGATCAACTATATCAATAATCAGAGAAGTGTCAGTTTGCCCATCAATAATTCCAGGCTGAAAGTTCTTAGTAACCGTTTTCCCGTTAATGTTGAATCGATAAGTGGCTTGAGTTCCTGCTACTCGATCAATATCTAATACCGGTTCTGGACAAGCACAACCAGTATTATTACATCTATCGCAATAATTCCTATTGCACTCTTTACAAGCCTCACAGGCTGGGCCAGTACAGAATGTTCCTGCTTCATAAAAAGGATTCATACCTATATTATATGATAAAAGTTATGCTATGAAAAATTATTCTACTGCCTTCAATATCTTCTTAGCCATTACATAATCTTTACCAACTCGTAAAGTCTTTTCTTGGTGTTCGCCTAAGGCTTTATCGCCAATATTAGTAAGCATATTTTTACGCTCATGTGTCTCATAAAACCCAGCACCATAATAAGGCGGCAGTGGACGTTGCTCGATTTTATCCTTTTGCGTAAGGAAATAAGTATCTTTAACATAGTGGCAAGTACCAACTGGGAAAGTATAATTAAGCCCATCTTTAATACGTAAAGCGGATTTATGAGAGATAATCCTGCCACATTCTACCCTATCAATCACATCAAAAATTATTGGACACCACTCATTCCTTATTCGTACACTAAGCAAATCCTCATGCTGAGAAATAGAACTTTTACGAACTAAATTATCATCAGGGATTGGGTTAATAGTTCTAATATTCATACCCCTATTATAAATTATTTCTTGGCTAGTTTAGAAATATAGTGAATAAGTAAATAAACCGATAAATCGCTCATCAGAAAATCTGCCAACTCCTCTAATTCTCCTCTTAAGATTGGCTTCTTCTTTTGGGTAAACATATCCTCAAAGATTACATCGAGAAATACCCCTTGGTAATCTTGAAACATAAGTTCATCCAAAATTATAGCCCTTATTGGATTAAAATCTCCATTGATAATAGCGTTAATTTGCTTACTATTACACTCCTCAACAATATGTTGAGCTAATTTCTGGTAACTACTTTCGTTTATAGCCATAACGAGTACGTCTGCTCCCCTTTTTACGGCTCTTCTCTCGAATCCCCCGGTTCTTATGAGCGTCCATAACGATTAACCCCTTATCGGTGTTAATGCCTCGGGAATGATGGACATCCTTACCATCCCCTTTATGCGCTCTACCGCTACTAACCGCAGCACGCCTAGCCCTGTTCCGCGCCGCCCTCTCTTTCTTGTACTTAGCTGTACCGCCATAAGTTTCGTACTCATGACGGTAGCCAGCTTCGGTACGAACCCGCTTCCCGTTACTTAAGGTCTTCCAAAGTCGCCCCAAAGCTAACTCCTAGCGAGATTGTGCCAATTCTTGGGCAATTTTCTGTTCGTAAGCGTCTACGCTCTGTTTCGCCTGTTCTGGGCTGTCACCTAGCGCAATGCCTTTGAAAACTTCCAGCCCCTTATTATGCTCCATGAAATCACGCTGCATTTGGCTAATCTCATCGCGTTTCGCTTCACTCGCCTGCTTATACGGGAGAATCGCTGCGTCGCTATCCTTGCCAGTAGGCAGCGTACGAAACTCTTTCACCATTTCTTCTGGGAGGTTATCATTCAAAAATAAATAACTCGCCATAGCCGCAGCATTATTCACATACAGAGCAAACAGGTAAGCTCGCTTTTCCGCCTCTTCGCCAGCCGCCTCAAGTGCTATATCAAAATTATTTACAATCTTATCCACGCTCTCTCTATAAGACTCTTCTCCGATACGCTCTGCACCTTTAGCCAAGAAATCGACTACTGGTTTCATATCCTCTTTAGTATAATATGCTTCTGTTACCATATTTCTCCTTATGTTTACTATCTATATAGTAGCATATATGTTATAATTAGTCTATGAATATTCCGCGAGTAACACCAACTGAGCTTAGAACACAACCAGACCAATTCTGTGCTACACTCAACCGAGTGATTGACTACATCAATGCTCAACAGAATAAAAAATAACCCCACACACCATGGGGGTTATTTTTATTCAGGGGTTATCCCTTATTAGCATTATCCGTAGCGATTTTGCTGCCTAGGAATACTGCGCCAATGAAAGTTTCAACTGCTACGAAAGTAGCCAGAATAGCGTCCATTGGCCATCCCCAGTTCCACGCGCCATTAAGCGCAGAAAGCAGTGTGGCAATGCCTGGGAGCAAGATAGCAGAGAGGTAGCGCAAACTTTCGTATGCCCAGCGTGGGAGAAAAGCGTTTTCCATCTTAAAACTCCCTTAAATTATTAACATTTACTGCGGCGTACACTGGCCCATTTTGGTTATCAGCTACTAAAACTGCACGGTCGCCATTAAGTTCAGAAACATAATAGAAATCTCGGGTCTTGGCTAGCCCAATACCATTATAGTCTCGATACTCATTCAGGGTAACTCTATCACCAACCTGAATCCCAGCAGTAAATGTCTGTGACGGTCGACCAAGCAATTTTTCATTCACAACATTCTGCACAGCATTATAATCATAACCTGCGTTAGTGAGATTGCGTTTACGGTCTTCTCCATTGCCCCACTGTCCAGTAATCACTTCATCAGCAATGTTCTCCAGACTTTTCCCTGTACTTGGTTTGCCAGTTAGAATATCATTAACTAACATCTGGATAACATCGTAGTTATAGCCAGCATCAAGGAGACGTTTCTTACGGTCTTCACCGTTGCCCCATTGCCCCTTAATAACCTCCATAGCTATTTCTTGATCAGACTCTATGGCTGGGGTAGGAGCAGGGAAAGGAGCTCCACCATCGGCGTTAAGCTCGTTGGCCCTATTGGCGATATCGCTAATCCTAGCTCTCAGATAATCACCAGGGCACGTTGTGGCCGCATACATCGAGTGCCATGTCAAGTTCTGTCCAGCAACCAGT
>NFYZ01001443.1_pt1 | contig 42570 bp, 58 predicted proteins | sample 1092561 | NCBI WGS metagenome assembly NFYZ01 (sample SAMN03609887, study PRJNA323583) | gut metagenome | isolation source: feces | host: Rattus norvegicus | place: Malaysia | collected 2013 | reverse complement strand
GTCGCGCTTTACGAGCTTTACAAGCATTTCAAACCATTTAGAGATTGGGTAAATAAGACTTGGGACTCACTTAAGAGTTTCGGATCTGGAGTCGCTAAAGTTGGCAAACAGATCTATCACGGTATCGTTGATGGTATATCAGACGTGATCAGTTGGATCAAGAAGAACTGGAAAGGTCTAGGTCTATTACTCGTTAATCCAATCGCAGGAGCTATTAAGCTGTTGTACGACAATAATAAAGGCTTTAAAAAATGGGCTGATAGTGTTATTGATACGATCAAGAACGCTTGGAAAAGTGCGACGAAAGCTTTAGTGAAAGTTTGGGAATCGATTGTTGATGGCATAGTAAAAGTCTGGAAGCCGTTGAGCAAGGCGCTATCTGTTACTTGGGATGCTCTCAAGAAAGTTGCTGAGATCACATTCAAGGCGATCGGTGCCGTGATCTTAGCGCCGGTATTACTTGTTGTTGGTGCGATCGTATTAGCTTGGAAAGCAGTGCACAAACCACTTGAAGCGGCTTGGAAGGCAATATCTAAAACAGCATCAAATATCTGGAACGGTATCAAAAAGACAACTGAAAAACTTTGGAACGGAATCAAAGATACAGTTGTCGATATTGCTACAGCGATCTATAAACCAGTCAAAAAAGCTTGGGATAAAGTCGTTGATTTTGTTTCAGATTTATGGAACGGTTTGAAAAAGACGGCGTCTAAAGTTTGGAACGGCATTAAAGATGCAGTGGTGGATGCTGCTGAAGCTGTTTATAAACCAGTGCATAAGGCTTTCACTAAAGTAGGCAGCTGGGTCAGTGATAAATGGGATAGTATCAAAAAAAGCACATCTGAGAAGTGGGGACATGTTAAAGATACCGTTGGCGATATGGCAGAAAAAGCTAAAGATGCTGGTGGTAAATATGTTGATCTGCTTAAGCAAGATGTTGGTAATAAATGGGATACTGTTAAAAGTGTAACCAGTAAAGCGTGGGGGAGCGTTAGCGATTATGTTGGCAAACATAGCGAAGACGCTCGTAAATCAGCTCATAAAAGTTTCAGTAATTTAAAGGATAAGATGGCCGAGATCGGTGATAGTATCTCGAAAAAATGGAGCGATATTTGGGGTTCTGTATCAAAAATTGTAAGTGATGTTTGGGGCGGAATTAAAAGTATCGTCCAAGATGGAATGAATGCCGTGATCGGCGTTATGAATGCCGGTGTTGATGGAATCGACACAGTTTGGAAATTCTTTACAGGACATAAGACAGATATACATCATCTTCAAAAAGTACACTTTGATCAAGGTGGCATTGTTAGAAGACACTTATCAGTCATCAATGACGGTGATGGGCCAGACTGGAAAGAGCTTGTCCAAACACCTGATGGAGGCCTATTTATGTCTCAAGAACGTAACTGGACTGGTTTTCTTCCAGAAGGTTCACGTGTTTATTCAGGACCTGAAACAAAGCAGATCATGAATGCAGTAGGAGTGATGCATTATGCCACTGGTGGTATTGTGGGTCAACAACCAAGACATTTTGCTGACGGTGGCATTGTTGGTGATGTTATCGATTGGGGCAAAGGTACACTCAGCAATATCAGCTCTTGGATCGGAGACAAGTTTGAAGCGATAGAAAAATTCTTGAAAAACCCAGTAAAAGCGATGAAAAATTTGATTGCTAAGGCAACAGACGGACTGTACAAAGGTATGGGCGTCTTTGGTGACATCGCACACGGCGCTTGGGATAAGCTTACGGATGGTATGGAAGCTTGGATCAAGAAGACCCTAAATAAAGTCATGGATGAAGAGGGCGGATCTAACCCGCCGGGTGAAGGTGTTGAACGTTGGCGCGGGTCTGTAAAAAAAGCCTTAGGAAAACTAGGGTTGTCAACGTCTGATGACATGATCAATAAGGTATTGCGCCAAATTCAAACTGAATCGGGCGGTAATCCTAAAGCAAAACAACCGGGGGCCGATCCAGATGGAGATGGCTCTGGCCCAGCTTTGGGTCTGATGCAGACAAAACACGGAACGTTCATGGCGAACGCTCTGCCGGGGCATACAGATCTTTGGAATGGTTATGACAATATTCTCGCGGGCTTGAACTACGCACGTAAACGTTATGGAGATAGTCTTTACTTCTTGGGTCAAGGTCATGGTTACGCTAATGGTGGTCATGTCTATAACAAACAATTAGCTTGGATCGCAGAGGACGGCGATGAGTTTGTCATTAATAATCGCAAACCAAATGCTGATAGCTTACTGGCAAGCGCGATCAAACAACGCGCTGAGATCAATCCTAATAGCTTTAGCGCTAAGATTGCTCATGTTATCGATAGCGCTAAATTTAGCGGATCGAACGGCTACGGAGTAACACCACAAGTAACGGTTACACCGAATACTATCAATAGCAGTCAGCCAAACAACGCAAGCGTTAAAGTTGAAGGTGACACTGTTATCAGTGTTCAACTTGATAGCGATACGATCGCAAGAGCGACATACCCAAAACAAAAATTGATGCAAGCACAAGAGATTACGATCGTAGGAAACGGAGGTGCAATACCAGTTGTCTAGTATTTTCGTAGAAAGAAAGGACGGCACTATTTATGACTTAGACTCTTTAGGTTTTAGAGTTCTGACGTTTGACCCACCGTCAATAAATTGGGTGCACTCATATCAACAGCAAGGGCGATACGGTACGACATTGATCGATACAAAAGTTGATGCGTTGACTATTCCGTTATCGTTGGTGATCACAGCATCTGACGTTTACGATCTAGAGTTACAAAGGCTAGCGCTCAAAAAAATTTTTGATAGTTCCGAAACTTTTTACGTGTATAGCGATCGCATGCCACACTTGAGATGGGAAGTTGTCGCTGATGGTTTTCAATACCCACAAACATCAAATTTCTGGCGAGCTACAGCGTCTATTAACTTGGTGTGTCCGAGTGGCTTTGCTGAGAGCAGGGCCACAACGCTTGATGTTTTATCGTATGATGTCGATAAATGGGGCTTGGGTATGAATATACCACATGGAACTGATTTGCGTTACACGTTCGAGAATGAGACGTCTATCAAGGTCTATAACGCAAGTAACATTGATCTACTTGCAGACGATAAACCGGTGAAAATCATTTTTAAGGGCGATGTGGCTAATAAGTTGACGATCACTAATAAGACTACTGATCAAAAGATTAATTATAGTCGAGCGTTAACATCAAATGACACGCTGATAATAGATGGACTGATCCCGATCGAAAACGACCAACAGATGTATTATGCCTCTGATCATGGATATATCGATTTCAAAAGGGGTTGGAATGACATTCAGATCACGGGAGCTACAGATTTTACCATAAGCTTTGATACTAAATTTTATTACTGAGGTGGTGAGTATGTGTTAGTTTTACAAAATGTACTTGGTGACTATACCGCGATCAAAGCGCAAGATGTGCAGATCGTTGACACATTGGGAAGTTTCCAAACTTTATCATTTAACTTTATTGCCACTCCAGAGAACGAAGTCGCAGCTAAAATGATGATCCCGATGACTGTCATCGAAGTACCTGAAAATAAGCAGAAGTATCGGTTGCTAACTGCAAATAGCGCTAAAGTGGGCAGTTACTTACAATACAGCGTTACAGCAGTACACATTGCTAAAGATATGCATCGGTATTATCGCGAAAGCAGATTACCACAAACTCAATCATTAAGAGCTTGTCTAGATTTTATGTTTCAAGGCACGCCTTTTAATTATGTGATCGCTGGAGATTTTGCTAACTTCTATTTCAGTGAAGGCTTTGGCGAAAATTTTGTAGATGAACTGTTGACACAGTGTGCCAATGATTTCAAATTTGAATATTATTTCGACAATTATACACTGCATATTGCCGAACAGATCGGCAAGGATGAGGCGTTTGTTTATGTTGACAACGTAAACTGCGCGAAAATCTCGGTATCTGAAAATTACGAAAGTATTGCAACGCATATCATTGGCTATTCCAACCCAAAGCAAAGCGAAAGCTCAACATCTGAGACAACCTACGACCAGCGTATCGACTACACATCGCCAATCGTAGAGAACGCTAACTGGCCAGTGATCGATGCAACGCCAGTTAAGTATGATCAAGCGTTGGATCGCGAAACATTGCTATCGCGAATGAAAGCGAGCTTGCAAGACTATCCACAGATTCAGTACACGATCGATAGTGTCAATTTTAAAAGATTTACGCGGATCAAGAATGATATCGCAATCGGCAATCAAGGTTGGTTACGCGATCGCTTTGGCATTGACGTCAAAACACGCATCAGCGCTTTGACTTGGTACCCTCAAGATCCATCTAAAACTGATGCGATCACGTTTGGCAATGTGATGCTTGACCCGGTTACTTGGTCTGTACGAAACCAAAAAGCATACGATCAAAATGTCAAGCTAGGGCGTGATATTAGAAAAGCACTAGAATATCAGCAACGTACCAACGCAGAAGCGTTAGAAAAGCAAAACGAGATCATTAAACAAATGCAACAACAGATCAACGAGTTACAAAACGCCGATAATTGGCAATCGGGTAGATTGTTTGTTGATCTATCAAGCAATAATGGCGATCAACCGCTAAGTTGGTATCAGGATCTATACAATAATCATAATGTTCGAGGGGCATTACTCAAATTGACCGAAGGAACTGGGTATACCAATGATATATTTAGCGATCAAAGAACTAACGCTCAAAAGGCACAGCTCAAGATTGTCGGCGCGTATCACTATCTCAAGGCGCAAACGGTGACTCAAGCGATCGCAGAAGCTAACTATTTTATCAATCAAGTCAAGGCTACAGGGTTAAGTAATGATAGTGTACTCGCTGTCGACGTTGAAGATAATGTACTGCCAAATGATAAAGCGACATTAACGGCAATAGTACAAACTTTTAATAAAACTGTTAGTGAGGCTGGGTATTTTAAGACGTGCGATTACGCACCTCTTAGTTGGTTTGGAACTCGGTTTGATTCCAGTGCAAAATACAAGTGGATCGCAGCGTGGGGCGATACTAAACCAGATGGCGCAGATGCATGGCAGTTTACCAAGAACTTTGCCGGACTCAACTTAGATTGTAGTCGCAGTTATAACAAAGAAATATTGTAAGGAGGTTACATGATGGCAGTCTTTGAGCTAGAAAGCCAGATGTTACAAGGTAAAGCTTATAGAGATCATCTTAATCGTAACTGGGAGGCTGGCAATGATAAGTTAGCGTCACTAGAAGATAAGATTGAGAATATGGCCCCGTCTAAGCCTGTTAACGTGGTATCACAACAAGATATCAATAATTTAAACAAAAAAATCAATCGCATTATTTTAGGGGTCGACCATGATACTATCAAGCTGGTAGTACGCGAAATTTTAAAAGAAGAAGGGGTGGTCTAATTGCAAACATTAACTTACACGATCGGTAAAGATCGCCGGGCGTTAGTTTCTGACGTGCAAGATTTTCACATCGACTTTAAGTCAAGTGAAACCAACTGGGTACAAGCGCGACAATACGAAAACGCAATGCGACAAGTATTTGTCAATGTCAAAAACGACGATGGCACACCGTTTGATCTAACTGGTGCAAATATTTGGTTCGAGGGGATCTTGCCAGATCGGACGCATAAAATTTTGGATGCTAAGCATGCAGTGATCTTAGACGCTAGCGCTGGCCAATTTCGGTTTGATTTACCTGCGCAAGCTTTTGCTGTGGCCGGATCGTACGTTCAAGCGTTTTTTAGGGTCGTACGTGACGGTAACTCGATCACAACGCTAGAATTTCATCTGGAAGTTTTGGCAGACAAAGTAATCAGTGGGCTCGTACCCCGCGATTACATCACGCCGTTTGAGGATCTATACAACAAAGTGACAGAGGTAGCGGATAAGACGCTTGACAGCTTGTCAAATGATTACAAGCAAAAATTTACCGCCGAGATTAGCGGGATGAAAGAGCATTTGAGCGAGGCTTTAGCTGAGGTTGACGATCCAAAAAACGGTCTGTTGATCAAGTATCAAAGTTTGTTACAAATGACAAAAAACATCGAACAAAGTTTAAAGGACGGTCTAATGCATGATCGTCCTTTTCAATTTGATTCCGTTGCAGATATGGCAGTAAGTACCAGCCTACTTAAAGGTGATACGGTGATCACTAAGGGGCTTAATGCCATTAATGATGGTGGAAGCCGGATCTATTACGTGGATGTGAGACGTGCATCTGATAAGCCTGACAACGTTAGCGTTGTTTTTCTGGCTAATAATTTAGTGGCCAGAGAGTTACAATCTAAGCTGGTTGCTAGCGATGAGATCGGTGGCTATGTAGACTTGCCAGTCATTATTGAGCTAACAAACGTTAAGCTGACTGGGCTGACTTCTGTCGGAAATACAAGCGCTAATTATCCTGTGGGTGATTTTGATGCTAATAACATCAAATTAAAAGGAGTTGATCGAGTATGAGATTCCCGCTAAAAAAAGATAAAAAGTCTGGGTGGTCGGTGCTACCTTGGATCTCGCCGGAAGCTATCCCGGGACTTAAAGAGTTTATCCGAGCTGTGATCAAAGAAATGAAAAAGAATGGAGAGATTTGAATGGAAATTGTGACAAAAAATGAGGCAAGTATCTTGCCTGTAACTAAGGGATATTTTAAGATCCCTGGGGCAGATAGCCCTGATGGAAATAGTTATCTAGTAGCGCCTTATACCCGTTGGGACATGATCGACGGAGTCCCGAGCGATCTAAGCGAGTGGAAAGTGACGGAGTACCCACTAGTGGCAACATCAGGCTGGCAAGTAGATAGCGGGAGCTGTCAAGTCTATGAAAAAGGTAATATGCGCCTCTTGCGGTTAGTTTGCCAATTGACACCAACGCAAGACGTCAGCGGAGTCGTTCCGTGTGTCGTCAAGCCAGCAGTTCCTGGTCTAGCTGATTGGCAATATTTCCCGATGCTGATCGGTGGCAATTACGCAGTCAGCTTCGCTTTTCACGATGGCCAAGGGACTGTTATGTTGGGCGACCGTACGATTGCAGCTAATGCGGGACATCTACAGCTTAATAGTACAATTATTTTATAAGGAGGATACACAATGATCGTATATTTTTATGATAAAGTTACGCGCAAATTAACAGGCGCTGGCTATCTTGATGATGGAACAACACTCCCAGAAAATGCGACGACCGTAGAACCGATTGGGGTAGACGGTCAAATGTTATATGAGCCCGTTTTTAACGGCGTAGATAAATGGACAGGCACGCCACAAGCGGAGTATGAACAAAAATATAGTGATACTACGCCTACGAAAGCTGATGGTCTGTCTAAAGTGGTATCTGATGCATTGCTTCAGATCACTAAGCTTAATCTGGAAGTGCAACGTTTGACAAAAGCGGTTGGATCTAATAAGGAGGCGTAATTATGAGAGAGGGTATTATCAGTTTTTATCATGCCGGATACTATAAAGAGCAGGAATTAGACCTCTTTGTAGAAGCTGGCTTTATCACGGCTCAAGACAAGACGGATCTGTTAGCTGGCAAACTTTAAAACTATCGGGCGGGCGGGAGGCATAAAGGTGGTGCACTATGAAGAATTTAAAACTGATGGAGCATACATCAGCGTTTAAGGTAGACGATACGCACACTTTGATCAAGTTTAGCGCTTGGGATAACGACATGCGTGTCGTGTTTAAAGATAGCAAAGCTACATTTAAAGTAAGAAATAGCATTGGCTTTGTGAAGTCTGTCGAGGCTACTCCTATCGATACTTACACAGTTGCAATCGACAGTAAGCTCTTAACCGACTTAACGCCGGATACGTATTTCGCTGAGCTTTGGCTTGATAACGAGGGCCAAACGAGCATTTACCCTGACAGCGGCACAGTCAAATTTACGGTAAACAGTAATGTGTTAGAGGTGACCGGTGAAGTTGTCACCTCGATATCAGTAAAAGATTTTGATAGAAAAATCGCTGGTTACAAAAAAGATTTGCAGTCTGATTTTGAGCAATATGTAAAATCGTTAGCTACAATCAAAGGCGATCCCGGGCGTGATGGGCAAAATGGACGTGATGGTCGTGACGGACAGGATGGACAAAACGGTCAAGATGGGAAAAGTGCTTATGTGCACATCGCTTATTCTCGCAATGCCAACGAGATAACAGCAGAGCCCAAGAAAGACAGCAAGTATATCGGGATCTGTATTAACGATTCTAAAGATCCAGTCACTGATCCAAGCAACTTTGATTGGTTGCAAATCGGAGCGACTGATTATCAAGTGCAACAAGCATTGCAACAGATCGCTTGGTCGACTGGATGGTTGAGTGATGGCTTTGGCTTTGGAGTCGATGTTACAAAGTGTAAGTATCAGATTTTGACCATCAACGGCGCTAAGACGTTACAATTATTACTTAATTTCCGTTGCCCAAGCGACCTACTTAAGCAACGAGGTAACAAAATTGCAGATCTACCAAGAGATATTAATGTCGATGGGTATCAATATTTGGATTATCGCACCGCTTACGCCAAGGGATCGCTTAGGGTAAGTGATAACGCGATCATTACTAATAGCTTTGATGGCGCAGAAAACGGTGTTAGCGATGTATTTGTTACAGGGACGTTATTTTTACAGTAGGGTGATCACATGACAAAACTAAAAGATAAACTTGGTTTTAACCTCTTTTATTGGGATCGACACTTTACCGAAGCGCTTGATCTGATGCAACAAAAAGGCGTGAAGTATGCGCGTTTATATTGGGACTTTCAGAGTTACGAAATCAAAGATGATGCACTTGCTTGGCACTGGCGTGATGATGCGATCAAACAAGTCGTAGATCGAGGAATGGTCCCAGTATTGCCATTTTCGGCTGGGGAGATCACAGGTGAGCGCGCCTGGGTCGATGAGACTAAATCTTATTTTACGGTTGATGAGATCACTAAGTTCAAAAAATTTATCACGCAAATAGTAGAGCGTTATAGTCAGTACAATATTATCTATGAGGCTTGGAACGAAGCCACCGGATCTTTTTGGGTCTGGTCTTGGCATGATGCGCAAAATGATCCTACGGTGATTCGATCATACATGAACATGAATAGGTATATTGCACAACAAGTCAAAAAGATCGCACCCAATTCTTGGTTTTGCGATCTGAATAGTGTGTACTATCCCAATGTGCATGAACCCTTTGGAAACAATAAACTAGCTAAGGTCATCGAAGAGCTAAAAAAGGATGTCGAACAAACGGACTATATCTCTTTCCACCCCTATCCGTTGCAAAGCGTAAATAACGGTATGCCAGAAACTCTGATGCGTGACGGAAAGATCAACGGTTTAGATATCCCGTTGATGTATACTGAGTTAGGCTATCCACTTGAAAAAAGTTGGCAAGGTGAATGGAATGTAGCTCAATCTGCCGATAAGCTCGTTAGGTTGTTATTGATATCTGATGCTATCGGTATCGATGCGATGATCCCGTATACTTTGCGTACTGGTCAGGACTATTCTTTAGCCAACAGTCGCAACAAACAACTAGAGCTAAATTATATCGGGCAAGCTGTTTTTGACTTACTTGATGAACTAGGCGATCATACATTTGTCCGACAAATAGACACAGGATCACACGTAGATTTTAGCGATGATCTATATGTACTCGAGTACCGCAAGGGCGCTCAGTTAAAGATAGCGTATTGGACTCCAAAAGAGACAATCAGGCAGCAAATCACTTGGCAAGACTACAGACCAGAGCTAGTTTTCGAGACAAAAGTTAAATTTTTAAATTATAGCGATCTAGCTAAATAGCAGTAGTAAAAAGGAGGTGCTGTTTTGCATCATGAATTTTTGGGGCTTAGTTTAAGCGATTGGACCGCAATCATTGCGATTGCTAGCACGTTTTTGGGTGCGTTGGTCAAAACACTGACGCACTCGTTGGAGACGGCACTTACGCCGTTGCGAATGACGATCAAAGAGTTAAATGACAATATCGCCAAGCAGGAACAATTAGGCTCGAAACGTGAGCAAATGATCCAAGATAATAAGATGGAAATTGTAGCTCACGCAAAAGAATTAGAAGATCACGAGCGTCGAATTTCAAAGCTCGAAGATGAAAAGTAGGAGGATCAAAATGAATTTAAGTGATGTGGTAGTAACTATTTTTGTAACTGTTGTGACAGCTGTGATTACTTTTGTAGGTTATGAGATCCGAAAAAATGAACAAGCGCGTACGATTTTTAATGCGCTTGAGCCCTTGGCTAAAGACGCAGTGATCGCAGCGCAAAAGTTAGGTGTCACAGAGTATCTAACTGGGGCCATGAAGAAAAATCACGCTGTCCAAGCTGTTGTTCAGGCGCTCTTAGACGCAGGGTTCACCGTGAAAGATGAACAAGTGGTGATTAATGCAGTTGAGAAAGCCTATGCTCAACAGCGGGATCTTTTGGAACAGTACCCACAAAAGAAGGAGGATTAAGTTAATGCATAAAAAGAAACTTTTTGGAGTTGTCGCAACGGCAACTCTTTTTTTATCGCTTGCCACACCGATGACGGCACAGGCTGCTAAAGGTGATCATGGCGTCGACTGGGCAAAATACCAAGGGGCGAACGGTGTGTTTGGTTATCCACATGATAAGTTTGCGATCGCCCAAGTCGGCGGTTACTATAACGGCTATATTGCTGATCAGTGGACGTACAAAACACAAGTACAGTATGCGATCGCCCAAGGTAAGAGGGCACATACTTATATCTATGCACGCTTTAGCAACAAGCGAGAGGCTGATGAAATGCTCGATCATTACCTTCCAATGGTTCAAACACCTAAGAAGTCGATCGTAGCATTAGATGTTGAAGATGGTACGCCAAATACCGAAGCTGTGCTGTATGCTTTGGATCGTGTACAAAAGGCTGGCTATACAGCCGTACTGTATGGTTACAAGAGTTTCTTGCTAAATCACGTTGACTTAGCACGGATCGCTAAGCAATATCCACTTTGGTTAGGTGAGTACCCAGACTATAATGTTACACCAGAGCCAAATTATAACTATTTCCCAAGCTTTGATAATATTGGAATCTTCCAGTTTACCAGCACGTATATTGCTGGTGGACTTGATGGAAATATCGATCTAACTGGCTTGACCGACGTTGGTTATAAAAATGGTGACGCTGAAAAACCAGTCACAAAGCCTGATGCAGTTCATCAAGGGATCGTGGCTGATAATACACCTAAGAAAGACATCACTGTTGGTTACACTGTCAAAGTGAACTTTAGCGCTAAAAACTGGGCTAGCGGTGAGACAATCCCTAATTGGGTAAAAGGTCGTGACTACCCAGTTATCCAAACAAACGGCAACAAAGTTTTACTTGGGGGGATCATGTCGTGGATCGATCGATCAAATGTCGAGATCTTGTCGACAGCTAGCCAAAACAATAATACCCAAGCTACAACAAATACGTACACAGTACAATCTGGCGATAGCTTAAGTGCGATCGCATCTCGCTTTGGTACGACGGTCAGCGCACTACAGAGCGCTAACAATATTCGCAACGCAAACTTGATCTACCCGGGTCAAGTATTGCGTGTCAACGGTCAAGTTACAGCTCAACGCACATATACAGTGCGATCTGGTGACAATTTGAGCGTGATTGCTAGTCGTTTAGGTACAACAGTATCACACTTACAAAGTGCCAACGGGATCAGAAATGCAAATCTGATCTACCCGGGGCAAACGTTACGATACTAACTGAATAGCTAAACTAAGCGCCACGCCTGATTAATTTTTGGGCGTGGCGCTTTTTTGTGTTGTACTAATTTTAATATCCCATCTTTTGCCGGCAAAGTCAGCCAAAAACTTAGTCACATCATCTGTTTTAGTAGTTTTGTTACTTATATATTAACGTTTATAGCCTTTTTAAACGAGTTATTACTAAAAGCGCATATTTTAAGTTGATGATTTGATTTCGTTAAAAATGGCTATCCATAACTTATTAGAGTAAGTTCGATAGCCATTTCGAGATATTTTTGAAATATCATTTTAAGCCTTTATAGACCATAAAAGTCAGTCACGACTCAGTCACGTTTAGAAGTTAACAAAACTGGTAAATTTGTCAGGAATAGACACCATTTGCTCATCGGTAACAGCTGTATAGATCTGTAAGGTAGTTTTGATATCGCTGTGCCCCAGCTGAGTTTGTAGTTCTTTAGGACTCATGCCACCTTGGATCGCAAGTGTTGCATAGGTATGTCTAAGACCGTGTACAGTAATATGCCGAAGCCCTGCCTGTTTAATAACTTTATGCATGGTTTTAGATACCGCTCGTTGAGTTACTGGGGTTGCTAGGTTATAATCACTGTTATATACGTAGAGATTTGGCAAAGCATTAGCATTAATACCTTTTTCTAACAGTTTTTTACGTTGAGATAGTTGCCATTGCTGTAATACAGATAGAGTTTTTTTATCAACATATACTGTGCGTTTGCCTGCCCTTGTTTTCGGGGTAGACGTAATTTCGCCGTTATGTCGCAATATTAATGCTGTTTTGTTAATATTGACCGCGTGATGTTCAAAGTCAATATCTTGCCAACTTAGCGCTAAAGCCTCACCTATACGTACGCCACTAAACGCAAGTAAACGGAAAAGGGCGTACATCTTAGGTGTACATATATCTTTAGCAGTTTGTAAAAAGAGCTCCAGTTCTGCTTTTGTATAGTAGTTATCTTCGCGATGCTTGTATTTTAGCGTCGGAATTTTTACACGACTAATCGGGTTGTCATCAACATATTCGAGCGCCATAGCATATTCAAAAATTTTGGAGACATAGTTCGAGAAAAGGCGATAGTTGCTTTTCTTTTGTTTGACCCATGTATTTACAAGTTTTTGGCATTGCATAATCGTTATTTTTTGGATTGGTATTTGACCTAATTCAGGTAAAATATGATTTTTAAAATATCCTTTGGTTACATACGCACTTTGTGGTTTTACACCTAATTCGTATGTTTCAAGCCAATCTTCGTACACTTCTCCAAAGGTAATATTAGTTTTGACCAATAATTTTTTTGAAGCGATCTCAACTGAGAGTTTATCCTCGGCTAGCTTCGCTTCTTTTTTTGTTCTAAAACCACGGCGAGTGATCATTTTGTTGCGTCCATCTGGTGTTTTACCTGCATAGACTTGCACACGATAAAAAGTGCCTTTTTTAGTTGTATATTTGTTAATTGACATAGTTATTATCCTTTCTTTTTACAAGCTTGCCGGCAATCGTAAAATAGGATAATATCAAGCATCACCTCCTTTAAATTTAAAATTACGAATATATGTTCTTTTTTGTATCTTATAAAACCCGTCATGGAGACGGGTCGGGATAATTGCTATTTATTGAACAGTAACTTTAAATTTAGCAGCTTTTTCTGTTGAAATCATTGGAGCGAATTGTAATTCAAAATCACCAAGCTTATCAGTGCCAAAACCTGCAGTTACATCAGCTTCTTTTCCTGGGGCGATGGAGTCTAAAGTGTTTTCTATTGCGTAGGAGTCTAATTTATTGTTATCAGGTCCATAGACATCCAAATCTGTTCCAATAGCCAAATCGTCATCAGATTCGTTTTTTACATGATAGACAACTTTAATAACATTAGCTGGTTGTTTATCTTCAAATTCATTACGTTCATCAGTTTTTCCAACCGACTTCAATGTATAAACGACATCTCCAACTTTTACAGAATCACCGATTTTATAATATTTGGTAGAGCTTTTTTTACTATTTGAGCTACTTGAGTCACTCGATACCTTTGTACCGCCGTTGTCGTCAGATCCACCGCCTAATGCTCCGCCAATAATAAAAATAGCAATAATAGCTACAATCCAAAACCATACACGCTTATAGAATGGTTTCTTTTGGACGTATGTATTACCGTTTTCGTCCTTGATTTTCTTTGCCATAAATGACATCTCCTTTTTATTTCAGCTTTTAACGTCATCAGTGTTTAGACGATATGTTACAACACTACAATACCTCTAACGTAGAAGGCATCATGTTCAGTGACTATTTTATCTTCATATTTTTTGTTTAAGCTAACCAGTCTACAGCCGATTTGCTCAAACACGATCTTTTTAACAAAAGCCTCGCCGTTTAGGTCTGCGATCACAAACTGATTGGAATACACTTGTGATGGATCTTCGACCGTTTTGACGAAGATTATTTGGCCGTTGGCGAAGATTGGCTCCATAGAGTCACCATTTACCATTAAGGCAAAGTCTGCTTCGGCTGGTGGTTGGTGCTTTAATGCGATTGTTTCGGTTATTTCGTCGTCCATCCACTCACCAGTGCCAGCAGAAACAGCACCTTTGAAAGGAAATTCGTATACTTTTTCTGATATAGAGAAAGGTGGAGAATTTTCAGCTTTCTCTATACGGTATTGCTTTTTTAAGATAGACTCGGCATAATTGTACACATTTTCTTTGTTTTTGTCGTTAAGACGATCAAAGACATCATTAATATCGTAGTCATGATCACTTAAAGCCATTAGGTAAGCGGGAGTGACACCAAAGAACGAAGATAGTTCACCTATAATAGTTCTTTTCATATTCTCTACGTTGCCTTTTTCGTATTTATTAATAGCAGCGCGCTGTAGTCCAACTTTTCTTCCTAACTCTTCTTGCGTTAAACCTTTTGAGAGACGTAATCTCTTTATGCGTTCGCCCATTGTTTCCACCGAGTTCACCCCCGTACTTACTATAAATGATGTATCTTAATTTTAACATTTATAGTAAGTTGATACAAATTAATTTAAATTTGTTTAAAAAAAAGATACAAAAAATATTGACAGCGTTTAAAAAGGTTGTATAATAAAAGTATCTTAAAAAGATACAAACGAAAAGAAAGGAGCTTAAAATGGACGTTAACTTATTGAAATCAAAAATGATTTTACATGGTGATACTCAAAGAGCATTAGCTAAGTATCTTGGCATTAGTGAACAACGTCTTTCGGCAAAGTTAAACGGAAAAAATAATGCTGAATTTCATCAATCGGAGATATTATCAATCAAAAAGAAATATGATCTAACTAGCAAAGAAGTTGATGATATTTTTTTTAAGAATTTTGTATCTTAAAAAGATACCGAAAGGGGATGGCGAGAATGACGGCAGATTTAATCAAAGTAACAGTGAAAAATGATCAACAACTTGTTAGTGCAAGAGAGCTACACAAAGGCTTAAAACTCAAAAAGCATTTTGGCGATTGGGTCAAACAAAACTTCAAAGAGTTCTATGAAAATGAAGATTATACATGTGCACCTCAAAGTGCATATGTCCAAATTGGCAACGGAGCAACAAGAAAAGTGGATGACTACGCTTTAACTCTCGATATGGCAAAGCAACTTTGCATGATGAGTCATACAGAGCTAGGGCGTAAATACCGTAAGTATTTCTTGGAACTTGAACGCAAGTGGAACGATCCGCAAGAAGTTGTTAAACGTGGATATGCAATCTTACAGAATGAGAACGCTCAACTCAAAATCGAAAATGAGCAAATGGGTAAATAAATTCAGCAAGATAAACCAAAAGTTATTTTCGCCAACGCCGTATCAGTTAGCGATACAACAATTTTGGTTGGCGAGCTAGCCAAGATCTTAAAACAGAATGGTGTGAACATTGGCGCTACTCGTCTGTTTGCTTGGCTGAGAGAGAACGGGTATTTGATCAGTAGGAAAGGTACTGATTGGAATATGCCAACACAAAAATCAATGGAACTAGGCTTGTTTGAAATCAAAGAAACGACGATCACGCACTCAGACGGACATACAACGATCAGTAAGACAACGAAGGTGACAGGTAAAGGACAGCAGTATTTCATTAATAAGTTTTTGAAGGACATTGCTTAGAAGTTTAAGGAGGTGATCGCAATGGAAATCAAGCAGGAAGTACGGATGTCCGACGAAGACAAGCAAGATATTGCAAGACTTGTCTTAGAGGGGATATTTGAAATGATATCTCCGCGAATGCAACTCAACAAACCAAGAAAAAACAAGCGGTTGAATATCAAGCAGACTGCAGAGTATTTGAATACAAGTGTTACTACGTTGAACAGACGGCGTAAAGATACGCCAGAGCTCAAAGCGCTCGAACATAGCGATGGGAGCTCAAGTTACTTTATGTCGTTTGAATTAGATGAATACCTACTAAAAAATAAATAACGATGCTTGCCGGCAATCGTAATAAAAGAGGTTGATCACGATCGGAATTTTTATTTTGATTGCAGTGTTGATCGCAGTAGATGGGTGCTGCGAGTTAGCTAAGAAGAAATGGAGGTAATGGAGTGAAACTTTATAGTTTAGAAAAGGTCGTAGAGCGTCCTAGTGAATTAACAAAGACGACACCACTAGGCATCTTTGATCGAACAGCATTAAAGAATTTTTTGGTGGACAGCAAGAGATATGATAATCAGCGCGCTCTGCTTAGGGCGTTTGTATATAGTGACAAACGTTTTGATGTGGAATGTGGGGTTATTGATGAAGCGACTGTTAGCTTTCTCGGTAAAATCGTCTACCGCATCAAATACCAAATTACGCCTGTAATTGCTACGTGTGTTGAAAGAGAAGTGGAGGTAAACAGATGAAAAATGTAAAAGTTGCAGGTATCGAATATAACGTGCAAATCAAGGAATTAGTAGATAACGATCCAAATACGTATGGCTCGTGTGTATATCACGATGCACATATTGAAATCCGTAAAGGGTTGTCAAAAGAGCGCGCAGAACAGACTTTTGTTCATGAATTATTACACGCAACGATATTCGAAGCTGGGTATCGTAGCGAAGATTATGAAGAATTGGTGGAACGGTTGAGTGTTATCTGGCATCAAGTTCTAAAAGAAAACGACTTGCCTAGGTTGCTAGAACAAGTCGTAGAACAAGGCTAGCGCTCTGTTCTTACACCCTTAAACTTAGTGCCATCTTGTTTAACGTCCATGAACTTGCCGGTTGATGTATTGCGTTTAACATAGCGTTTTGTTTTCGGGTTAAAGGTTTGAGAACGACCGCGAACAGCGCCTTTACGAGCATTATTCTTTGGTGGATTAGTAGCCATAGTTTTCACCTCCTTTCACAGGAGATGACTAAATTATATCAGAAAGAAGGAAATAAAAATGAAATGGAGTGGTTATCTTGTTGCGTTACTGATCGGATTTGGGATCGGTAGCTTTCAAACGGATTGGATCATGAATTGGGCTTTGATCCTTGCTTGGGTGGTAGCTGTTGTTGCAGATATCATCAATCCGAACGAAAAGCTACACCAAAAGGTCAGAAAGTTCTTTTTCGGCGACCTATAAAAAATGACCGCATTGGGGTGCGGTCAGCATCAAAATAAATGATACGTATATTTTAACACACGAAGGAGATATAAGAAATGAGCAATAACTTAGAACTAGGTATTAAAACTAGTGAAATGGCATTGATGATGGTTGATGCCGAGGACGCAATTATCATCGCAACGGATGGTGTTGAAACAAACGGAAGTGTACCTAAAGATTCTTATGTAACTGCGAACCTGATTATGTTTGCATTAGACAAATCGCCAGAAATGACGAAGGAAATTGTTAAAAATTTCCTGATGAGGGGAGGAAATTTATCGTGACACCAGATCAAATCGATGCAATCAAGACACAAAAAGATCCAAACAGTTGCTATCGTCCAGATGATGAACAAACGTATAAGATTACAGGACTTGATGGTACAGAATATCACGGGCTTATGCAATGTGACGTAATTAAGTACACATTGTCAGAGCTTGTAGGAACGGTGTATGACATTCTCGATGCAGAAGATGACGAAGAAGCGTTCGAGCGTGCGAAGGCGTACTTAGAATTGATGGATGCAATCAAGGAGGAAAAGACAGATGAATAATCAACTGGTAGCAATGCAAAAAGAATTAACGGAAAAAGTGGGCCGTCGCGTAGCTGTAATGGAACAAGAAGGACTTGCATTACCTAAAAATTATAGCTGGCAAAATGCGTTGAAGTCGGCGTTTTTTGAACTGGATAAGGTGCGTGGTATTGAAAACTGCACTCAACCTTCGATCGCTAATTCTTTGCTCAATATGATCACGCAGGGGCTGAGCCCAGCAAAAACACAATGCTACTTTATCGCTTACGGAACAGAGTTACAAATGCAACGATCGTACTTCGGAACGGTCGCAGCGCTTAAACGACTTGAAGATATTGACAAGATCAGCGCCGAGGTGATCCACGAAGGAGACACTTTTGAGATCGGATCAAACGACGAGATGGAAACGATCGTTAAGAAGTTTGAGCCTAAGTTTGAAAATCAAGATAAGCCGTTGATCGGTGCCTTTGCGATGATCAAGAAGACTGATGGCACAGTCTCGTTTACGATCATGACAAAAAAAGAGATCGATCAAAGTTGGCGTCAATCTCGTAACAAGACAAATATGGTGCAACAAAACTTCGGTCAAGAAATGGCAAAACGTACCGTGCTAAATCGAGCCGCTAAGATGTTTATCAACACAAGCGATGATAGCGATCTGTTAAGTGGTGCGATCAATCAAACGACAGAAAACGAGTACGATGATGATCGCAACGAGCGCAAAGATGTGACGCCAAAGGATGAACAAGCTAAGAACTTATTTGCACAAGCGTTAGAACAGCCACAGGAAGCGCCACAAGAGCAGAAAGAAGAACCTAAGGTAATTACACCAAAAGCAAAGAAAAAGACGACACGTAAAGCGACAGCTACCAAAAAAGAAGAACCTAAACAAGTAGAAAAGGTTGAAGCAGTACCAAAAGAAGAAAACTCAGAAGAAAACAAGAGCGATCTAGCTACAGTTATCGAAGAGATCAATAACGAAGAGCCGGACGAAAATCAAACGGCATTATTTAACCATTGGGGTGAGCCAACAAATGAGTAAGTTTGAACTGACAGAAGAGAGTTACTACACACCAGAAGCGAGTCAGCACTATATGAGCGTATCGTTATTCAAAGACTTTATGCAGTGCGAAGCAGCTGCACTTGCCAAGTTAAAAGGTGAGTGGGAACAAGAAGAAACTACAGCGCTTTTAGTGGGTAATTATGTGCATAGCTATTTTGAAAGTAAAGAAGCACATCAGAAATTTATTGCTGACAAAGGTAGCGCATTAATGACCAAACCTAATAAAAAAGAACCATACGGACACCTTAGATCTGACTTTAAAACAGCCGATGCAATGATCCGAGCGCTCGAGCAACAGCCAAAAATTATTGGGCTATACGGTCCAGGACAGAAAGAAGTAATTGTTACTGGCAATATATACGGATATCCGTGGAAGGGCAAGATTGATAGTTTAAGCCTTGAAAATCTTTATTTTTGCGACCTAAAAACAGTAGATGACATTCATAAAGGGCACTGGCAGGAAGGAAGCAGACAACATGAAAATTTCATTGCTGATCGAGGTTATTACATGCAGATGGCTGTATACATCGAACTTATCAGACAGACATTTGGTGTCGAATGCCAACCTTTCATTTTCGCTGTCAGCAAGCAAACGCCACCAGATAAAGAGGCGATCGACTTTAATGGCGATCGAGATGCCCTTTACATGGAAGATGCAATGCGAATGATCGAAGAAAATCAGGAGCATATTCAAAGCGTTATCCGAGGCGAAGAAGAGCCAGTTAGATGTAACAGGTGTGCATATTGTAGAGCGACTAAAATGATTGATCTACCGATCCACGCTTGTGACATTGAAATCTACTAAGGTGATCAAATGAAACCAACAGCAAAAGATGTATTGATCGATTTTGTTTTAGGTGCTGCAACCGAGTCAAAGCTTACTCACGAGGAACTAAAAGAGATCTTGAAAGAGATCGAAGAACAGCACTATAACTTGATGATCAAAAGCAAGATTTAAGCGTCAGTAGACGTTAATGCCGAACGGGTGAGAGGCCCGATAAATTAAGGGGGGAAGCATTATGAATAATTTATTGTTTGATGAACCACCAATAGTTGTATCACCGACCTTAGCTAAAATATTAGGTGATCTCGAAGAAGCTGCAATCTTGCAACAAGTTCATTACTGGACACAAAAAAATATGAATATTAGAGATGGTTATAGTTGGGTCTATAATTCGATGAAAGATTGGTGGAAGCAGCTTCCGTGGTTTAAGACAGAAAAGACGCTGCGCTCAAAATTCACATCATTAGAAAAGAAGGGGTTACTCGTCACAGGAAACTATAACAAGGCGAAGTTTGACCGAACAAAGTGGTACAGAATTGATTATGACGCATTTTCCCAAATGGTAACAGCATATGGAAAAAATGACCTAACGATGTGCCCAAATTTACCTAATGCAAGTGGAAAAAATTACCCAACCAATACCATAGACTACACAGAGACTACTACAGATATAGATGATGCTGATGATAGCCTGCGAGATGCTCTCGATTTTCAGTTTGAATGTCGTAAGAACCTGCTTCCAGTGACTAAAAATTATGAACGTAATTTCGGGCAAATAACAGAGTCCGAACTGATGAAGCTCATAGATAGCTATAGGGATTGGCACGAAGCTGGTATATCGAATGAAAACATAATCGCTGTGTTCAATAAAGCACTTGAAAAGGCCGCTATTTACCGGGCCAAATCCCCCGCTAAATATACGGCTGGGATATTGAAAAGTTGGTTAAAAAATAAAATTTGGACTGTTGAAGCTGTTGAAGGCGAGGAAAAACAATTCGAAGCTAGAAAACAGCAACGACAATCTAATGCCACAAGCGCTAAACAAACTATGGAACGTGATCTATCAAACAAACACTATGGCACTGATGAGGAATTAGAAGCAGAGTTCTTTGGGGAGGCGCATTAAATGGACGTGAGTGGCTTAGTAAAACGTTTTAGCTTCTTGGAAAACGGAACATGCCCACAATGTGGAGCAACGCTATTTTCTCCCAAGAAACATTTACACGTCAAGGCATGTATGGAGTGTGGATATAAATCAATTGCTACAAAGACGAAAGAAGAACGTTTGAGAGACATACAGATGCAAAACAGGAAAGACGAGGCCTTTAACTATTTGATGAATACGTCGTGCCTAGGATCGACCAAGGTATTCAGTTACAACTTTGGAAATTACAGACCAATAGACGAGAAGGAAGCTCAAGTTAGAAATAAGGCGTTAGTCTTAGCAGATAAATTGTCTAGTGGGATCAAAAACGATCCGATGCACATCTTTTTACAAGGTGGCACAGGGCGTGGAAAGACACATATTGCTGTGGCGATGATGTACGAAGCGTTGCAGCAAGCGAAATATGGTAAATCAGTTAAAAAAAAGATAGGCGAGAAGTATCAGATTGTTCAAGTTCCGATCGCTGTGACCTTTGTAAACTGGAGTCGCTTCATGACTCTAAAACAAGAAGCTATCAGAGATGCGGAAAAAGAAAAGCGCTTTGTATTGATCAATACAGCTTTACAGACAGCAGATATTGCGATCGTTGATGACCTTGGAAAAGAAGGTAACAGTGATTGGTATTTCCAGACATTTGATGAGCTGATGGAAATTCGAGAAGATCAGCACATCATAATCACTACCAACCTTGAAGGTGAGGATCTTGTCAAAAGATACGGAGATAGATCACTATCACGATTGCGAAAACATGCTCGTGGGAACTTTATCAGTTTCGCAGGAATTAAAGATCACAGAATGTTGAAAGAAGGTAAATAGATATTGAGAGATAGAAGTTTAATGCCAGTAGATGCTAAAAAGGAGGCGAAGATTGAGTTATACAACGATAACTTTGAAAACTTCAAACGTTATCAGATACCAAAAGCTCAATTAATGATTGCAGATATTCCATATAACATCGGGAGCAATGCTTACGCAAGCAATCCCGCTTGGTATAAAGATGGCGACAATAAAAAAGGCGAAAGTGAAAAAGCAAAGCAAAATTTTTTCAACCGTGACGAGAGATTTAATGTTGTTAACTTTATGAAATTTGCTAGAAAAATGCTCATCAAAGAGCCTAAAGAGCGAGGGAAAGCACCAGCAATGATCGTGTTTTGTGCATGGGAACAGATCCCGATGTTAGTTGAAACAGGAAGAAAAGAAGGATTTAACCATGCATATCCGCTGATTTTTATCAAAAAATCGAGCTCACAAGCATTAAAAGCTAACATGAAAATTGTGGGCGCGACCGAATATGCGATCGTTTTATATCGTGATAAGTTGCCTAAATTCAATAATGATGGGCGGATGATCATGAATTGGTTCAACTGGGAAGTTGACAATAACTATCCTAAAATCCATCCAACGCAAAAGCCTATTCCAGTGTTGAAGCGTTTGATAGAGATCTTCACTGATCCGGGTGATGTTGTGATAGATCCTACGGCTGGAAGTGGAAGCACACTAAGAGCTGCAGCGGAACTCAATCGAAGTGCTTACGGTTTTGAAGTTGAGCGAGATATGTGTAAAAAAGCAAATGATTGCATGCTTAAGACATTTGAGATTTCTTTGGTGTGATAGTCAAATATTGGACAGGAGATGATGACTGATGATGTATGAACGAGAAGGCGACGAGATAATCACAGGCGCATCAGATGTACTGTGGGATAATATAACATTTGTGGTGATTGATGACAAAATGTTGTCCGATGATGGCTATACGTATGTTAACGCTGGCCTTAACGGTGTTGAGGAGCGATGGAACGAAGAAACGATAAGTGAAATCGTTCTTAAATATGGTTGTAAGTTGCACGACAGAAAAATTGCACACAAGATTTTTGGCGATAATATCGAAGGAGCAACAATGGCAATGATACAGGCTGTAACTGCAGTTGAAACGTATTTGTATTTTATGGATAAGACGGAGGATGACAAAATGACGGATCAAAAGAAGTTAAAGCAGAAAGACCGCTTGATCGAACTGCTGTATCAATCACTAAAAGAGATCAAAGATCTCAATGACACGATCATGTCTGATACAGATGATGAATTTAAGGCTGTTGATGTATCGTATTTAAACGGTTTTATCGACGCAAAATTTTCAGCAGTTGAAAAGATCATCAAGGGTTGATACGAGGAGGACAGCAAATGACGAAGGAAGACTATACATTGATCACAACCGACGCTCTTGACATGTTACATGACAACATCGAAGTAGTGTGTTATGGCAACAAGATCACTGATGAGGGATATACGCATTATAACTTAATAGTGGGCGAAGATGATGATCGTTGGGATATCGAAAAGCTCAATAAACTGATTTCTACGTATGGTTGCGAGATTGTAGGCGATGAAATTATCTACAAATCAAGCGTAGTGTCACAACAAGCAGTAGTGGCAGTAGTGCAAGCGATCACGGCTATTGAAACGTATTTGTATTTTATACCAAAGCTGGAGGGAAAAGAATGACAGGAAAGAAACGCAGTAGGAAACGTGACAAACGTCGCCGTCGTCAGAAGAAGCTACAAAGAGCAAAGGAGAAGGGTGATGCTCGTGCTTAAGTGGCTGATGTTGATCGCATTTGTGGGGCTATTGAGTGCGATCGCATTTGCGCATGATGAAAAATAAAAAAAGTGGCATTTTTTAACGATAGACGGTAGGTTTTAGCGCCGAATAATCAAAAAAAGCGCTTTTTTTGAATAATACAAATTTGGAGGGTTAACAAAATGACAGAAGAAAAAATGATCTTGAACATTGGTCAGTATAATCTGGACATGCGAACACGCGATGTAAGAGTATCAGCTGATGTGTTGGCTAATAAAGGATGGTACAAGCTAGCTAGCAATGAGCAGATCGTCAAGCGGGTGGTACTAACTCCCGAAGAAGCTGAATGGTTTGATGAAAATAGAACACTACCGTCTCTTGACCACAATATTAACCTAGAGTTTTTTAGCAGGTTAGCTGAACAGGCTACAAAATATCCAGAGATTGACCGATGGGCTTTTGTAAAAAGAATTATGCGGGCTTACGTCTTAGGTAATTATGTGGTCAAAGAGAGAAAGTATTACATCAAACTAGGCTTTGGTTTTTCTAAATATCTGAACGTAAAAGAAGATGGTGATTGGTGGTTCACAAATGAAATGCCAATGATTCCTGGCCAATCGCAATTTACACAAGCCGAGATCAATGAGATGCAAAAAGATCCACAAGCGAGAGGCTTAGACTTAAATGAGTTAAAGGTCGAAGTACCAAAAGATGAATTGGAGGACTAGGAAATGAAAAAACTAGCAATTGTAGCTGTATTGATGAGCTCATTAAGTTTATCAGCGTGTGGTAATAAAGATGTTTTTGCTACAGAATATGAGTTTAAAACAGCAGAGATCAGAATGCTTGACGGGACAATTAAGAAAGTAAATGTAAAAGCCTGGTCAAGAGATACTGAGGCTAATAATATTCGTGTCACAGCAACGGATGGAACTGTTTACTATTCAAGTTCCGATAATATTATGCTGATCGATAAATAGGTGGTTTGAAATGTTAGATAAGCACACAAAAAAATTAGTTATCAAAGAAACTGAACGCATGCAAAAACAATTGAATAATCAAATTGATCATCATGTTAATCGTGTTGAAGAATGGGCAAAAGAATGGCGTGATACAGGTTCTGGACTTGAAGAAATGTGTCAACATGCTGCTATTGTCCAACAATTAAATTCAAAACTAGAAGTACTTGATAAATTTTTAAGTGAGAATGTTGAAGGTGATACAAAATGACAGCTTTAACAATCGTGATCGCAGGTGCGACACTCGGAATTGGAATGTTTATCGGATATGCAATCTATCGAGATTAGGAGGGGTTAGAGGTTAGATGAGTAAATTCAATTTATTTTCAGCAATTTTTATTATTGCAGCTTCCTGCTGGAGCTTTATTAAAGGCGATATGATGATGGCTTTGATTGAGGTGGGTTTATTATGTGCGTTACTATTGAGCGCAATTTTGCTCGAGTTGGCTGATCTGAAAAAGCGTTTGAAGCGATGATCCTTCATATCGAACCAGTCGAGCAGGCACGACCTAGAGCTACAAGGTACGGTAGAAGTATCAGAGTGTATGATCCACCAAAGGTATCAAAGTACAAAAAGCAACTGAGCCAATTAGCGAGATCACAATACAAGGCTAATCCACTCGATGGAATGCTTGCAGTTGAGATCACATTTTACCGACAAGTGCAGAAGTCACTATCAAAAATAGAACGTTCCAGAAGACTCTCAGGAGAGCATAGACCAACGGTAAAACCAGATTTGGACAATTACATCAAAAGTACGTTAGACGCCTTAAACGGTATTTTATGGACAGATGACGCACACATAGTTGATCTGCATGCACACAAGTATTACTCAGATGATCCACATATCGAGATCACAGTAACAGAATTGTAAGACGTGGTGGGTGGGACGTGCGAAGCAAGCGAGATGATTTTACAGTAAAAACGTCCCTTTTGCTCCTTTAGGTAATTGACTGATACAGCTTCGTACTAGGGTCTTACAGGTCAGTGGCGGCTGAATAAGTGCCGCTGATCATTACCGGCTAGAGTTTTGTAAGTGGGCTTTAGTTGGTAAAAAAATAAAACTGATAGTTACAGCATATACACACAAACACTTACAGAGATCTGAGGCGTGATCAATTAGATACTCACAATGTTGGTTGGTAAACGTCTTAAAACCCCACAGTAGCACGCTCAGACGGTGCGAGCCCGTCGGTGGGGTATTGCTTAGATGAGATTTGCGAGTGATCGCATCTAAGACAACAAAATAAACGACAACTCTAACAACTCGTAAACGTCCCATAATAGATCGTTAGGCAGTGCAATTCTGCCAATGGGACATTTGCCTTGAGCAATAAATAAAACACAAGGGAGCGAAGAATATGAATGATTTCGAGCAAATAGCAATCGGGCTAATGATGCCAATCAAAAAAGTGGTTAATGACAGCTACTATTACGGACGACATCCCGAAGACAGTCGGAAAGAGCTAGAAAAAGCTGAAAATAAGCTGGCAGAAAAGCTACAAGATCAGTATGAAAGAGGTCAACAAGATCTCGCTAAGGCATGGCAACGAAAGCATTTAGGGGGTCATAAATAACAAAAAAGCTAAAGCATCGATCAAGACACTTTAGCTCTCCTAATAAATCTAAACAATTAATTATAACATGAGGGAGAGCGATCTGATGGAACTTGATCTAAAAAAGGCGCAAGAATTTCAATTACAATTTGACGGAATGGAAGTCGATACGATCGAAACAGCTGCTAAAGTTCGCAAGTTCTTCAAGCAAGATTATCCAAAATTGATGCTATGGGCTGGTGTTAATGCTAGTTACATAAAATCACCGGTGATCACGGACGAACCTAAATCGCCTTCCTTTGGTAACCGAGCAGAAGAAAACATCACTAAAAGAATTTATGCGCAACAAACTGTTAATAGCGTGAGAGACGCTATTAAAGTGGTCAGCGATGAGAGCAGACGCATTATACTAGGGGTGTACGCAGAAAATAAGGATGTTTGGAGTATGTGCGAAATAATCGGATGTGAAAGGGCACAATATCAAGTAAAGAAACGCAAAGCCGAAAACGAATTTGCTGATGCTTTTGAAACGTGTTGTCCGTGGTGGTGTGATTTACATGCTTACAAAAAATCAGACATGTAACATACATATGCCAGACTAAAGCCATACACAGTCCATACATGTAACGATCTATTATAGTATTGTTCCAATTTTGGAATACGATCTTGATTATCTTTTTTATCAATTAATCTATTTCAAGTAACTTGACGGCTTAGAACGTCGTTAAACAAATCTAAGCGTGCGGGCGCGATAAGTCCAGCTCGCAACCGACCGAAGCGAGCAAAATGGCCCGGTATTGAAGAGTAGCGTAATGCTAGCCGGTTCGAGTCCGGTCCGGGTCTTATTGAATAACAACTAAGGTAGCATCTGCATTTAGCGGATGTTTTTTTGATTTAAGGAGTGAAGCAACTTAGTGGAACTAAAAGAATTAACTGAAAAGACTTTAGCATTATTTGATTCTAAGAACACAGCAGAGTTGATTAAAAAGTTGCCTAATTACTGGAATGATAATGATACTAAAGCTGAATTTAAGAAATTAGTTGGCGATTTAAGTGTTGACTGGCTCCAAAAGATTTTTCAGTATTATGAAGCTGACCGTAAAGATAAGAAACAAGACTACACCCCAACAACGCTTGCAAAGCTGATGGCGGGTTTAGCTTTACGTGGTGATGAAAAATATATTACTGATATGTGTGCTGGAAGTGGTGCCTTAACTATTCAATGCTGGAACTTAAACCATAATATTGAAGCTGAATGTTTGGAGTTTGACGAGAAAGTAATTCCGATCTTGTTGTTTAATATGGCAGTAAGGAACATTAATGCAACAGTCTACCAAATGGACGTATTGCAGCAAGAAATCACTAATAGTTGGCGAGTTGTAGCAGAAGATGAGTTTGGAAGGGTGATTGAAAATGGCAACAACAATTAGTAATCCACCATATAACATGAAATGGCAACACCCGTTCTTTGCTCAATCACAAGAACGATTTATGCTCGGTGTCCCACCTGAGTCCAATGCAAATTATGCTTTTATCTTAACGGCTCTATCTAAACAGGATAAGGCCGTTTTCTTATTGCCTAATGGTGTGTTAAGCACTAACAACAAAGAGGAACAAGCAATTAAAGCAAGCCTAGTTGAGAAAAACTACTTAGAAGCTGTAATTAGTTTGCCTGATAAGATGTTTGAAAGCGCAAGCATTCCGACCTCGTTACTAATCTTTAATAAGAAAAAGCAAACGTCCAATATCTTAATGATTAATGCCTCTTCATTAGCGACTGAAGAAATACGGGAACAACGGGGGCAAGTTGGTAGTAAGTCGCATACTAGCCGTGTTTACAAGAAGAAAGTAAATGTGCTAAGTGACGATGCAATCAGTAAAGTTATGTCGCTATTGGATAAGCCGGTAAATGAGCGAGGATTATCCAAGGTAGTTTCAATTGAAACAATTAAGGAGCAAGATTATGTTTTAACACCTAATCGTTATATTGAAATGAAACAGGAAACTGTTCAGCATACCTCAATGGAAAGGCTCGTTAAACAACTAAACCGAGTGTCTGCTGAAAAGGGTGCTGTGAAGTTAACTATCAACAGGAAGATGGCTAATGATCTTGGATTAATGCCGCTGATCAAGTTACTTCAAGAAAGTGGTCAAACTAGCAAAGAATTGAACGAACAATTCAAGGGTGATGGGCTTATTCTTAACGATGAAAATTTAGTTACTTTGACTAACAATAAGACTTTCAAGATCGAAGTTAAGAAGTGGAATGAGCTACCAGATATCATTGTTATGTTTGCTCAAATGTGGAAACAGTTGATGGTTACTTGCAACAACGAAGAAAATAGATATTTGATGGAACTGAGAGATATAATGCTTGAACGATATTTTAAATGAGCATTATCTATAAGTCAGCTTAACCGCTGGCTTTTTTTGTTTTAGGAGGCATGCGATTATGGACGGACAAAAATTTCTAAATCTATGTATTGAGAAGATCTCTAAACAAATGGGAGTAGCCAAAGAAAATATCTTAGTCGTGTGGAGCTGTAAAGTGTTACAAAATAACAAAGCATTACTAGGTATTTCAGGGTCTAACGATGCATATTATGAGTTTACCTATAACGGAAACAAAAAAGAATTGTACATGGATGTTTATTCTAAAGATCACAATGTAGATTTTAAAAATATTGAGTAGTCATCTTACTTGCTGGTTTTTTATTTTGCAGAAAGGGAGCAATATGAAACAGACAAAAGATGCTGGTCTTGTGAGCTGTGGCTTGGAAGAGTACCTAATTAACAAACTTGATCGTGAGACTAGCAATAAGAAAGACGAGAAGTAATTTATGTAAACTACAAATTAGGAGGTGGGTGATATGAAGTGAGTCGCATTGAAGATGCTGAAAAGGACTATTTAGCTGGAATGAAGTATAAGGACATTGCCGAAAAATACGGCGTGTCACTTAATACTGTCAAATCTTGGAAAAGTCGCAATAGTTGGCAAAGGGATGCAACCAAGAAAAAGGGTGCACACAAAAAGGCAAAAAGGGTGCACACAAAAAAGAGCAAAGTTGCACAGGCAAGAAGTCCGGATGTGATCGATGAGCTAGTCGAAAACGATGAGCTAAAAGACCGTCAGAAAGCCTTTTGTCTGTATTACCTGCAACGATACAACGCTACTTGGGCGTATCAAAAAGCTTACGGTGTCGGGTATAAATCCGCTAGGACTTTGGGAGCAAAAATGTTGGCAAATGTTGGCATAAAAAAGCAACTCACAGAGCTAAAAAAACAGCAGTCTGCGGAACTTTATGCAACGGCTAATGATATTATGCTCAGCTATCTTAAACAAGCTCACAGCGATGTTACAGACGTTTTAGAATTTAAGACAGTCAAGCGTCTTAGGTGGAATAAAGTACCTGACGACACGGGCGAGTATGAAGATGCAAACGGTCACTATCGTTTAGATCCTAAAATCGATCCAGAAACAGGAGAACAAGCATTCTATTATGAAAATCTAGTCTTGCTTAAAGATAGCAGTAAGGTCGACACGTCTAACATCAAGAGTATTCGTATCAACGATGGTGAAGCTGTTGTTGAGATGTATGACAAACAGAAAGCGATGAAAGAATTGCTTGAGCGTCTGCCAAGTGCTGATGATACAAGCGATAAACCTAAGACAGTTGTTTTAAACGACATCGAGGAGGCTAAACAAGATGACTAATGTTGTAAAGATATCTGAACAGATAAACCCACATTTCTATGGTATGTGGAACACTAAAAAGCCATACATCATTGCTAAGGGCGGTCGTGGGTCGTTCAAGTCATCTGTGATCAGTTTGCGCCTAGTTGTCAACGTGTTGCAACAGACGCAAGAAAATCGCAAAGCTAATGTGATCTGTGTGCGTGAGAACGCAACATACTTGCGCGATAGTGTCTATAATCAAATTTTGTGGGCTATGGATCTATTGCATGTATCTGATGAGTTCAGAGCATACTCATCCCCGCTCAGGATCGTGCATAGACGGACTGGAAGCACGTTTTATTTTTATGGTGCTGATGATCCGTTCAAGCTTAAATCAAATACGGTGCGTGACATTGTTTCGGTATGGTTTGAGGAGGCTGCGAACATGAAAGGGCCCGATGTATTTGATCAAGCGATCCCGACGTTTATCCGACAAAAAGCTAAGTATATCGATAAAGTTCAAGTATTCTTTAGCTATAACCCGCCACGCAATCCTTATGATTGGGTCAACGAGTGGGTAGCAGATAAAGAAAACGATCCAGATTACTTTGTCGATACGAGCACTTATCTTGATGACGAATTAGGATTTACGACTGATCAGCAGTTAAAACTCATCGAAAAGTACAAAGAAAATGATCCAGACTATTATCGGTGGCTTTACTTAGGTGAAGTCGTAGGACTTGGTACTAATGTCTATAACTTCGATTTATTCAAAAGGGTGGACCAGATACCTGATAATGATTATCTGACTGATCTTTATTTTTCGATGGATATTGGTCACGATGTATCTGCAACTACCTGTGGTGCTTATGGTCTGTCAGTGAACGGTAATCTTTATGTGTTAGATACGTATTATTACAGCCCAGCAGGTAAGGTGCGTAAAAAGCCACCGACAGAACTAGCACAAGATGTACATGACTTCGTTGAAGAGATATGCGATCGCTATAATATGGGCCCAGCAAATATGACAGCAGATAGTGCTGATGGCGCGCTAGATAATCAGTACTTTTCAATGTTTGGTGTGCGTTGGCACAAAGTGGCTAAAAAGAAAAAAGTTGAGATGATCGACCGGGCGCAGGATATGCTTGCGCAAGGTCGTATTTTTGTGCTGGACATCGACAACAACCAAGTCTTTTTGGCTGAACATCGTGACTATCGATGGGATGAAAAAACATTGAATAGCGATGATCCTAAAGTCATCAAGGAAAAAGATCATACTTGCGATCAATTCGTGTATCTGTGCTTAGACAACGAACGTGACTTTGACTTGAAGTGGTAAAGGAGGCGATAACGTGGGTGTGCTTTCAACGGTAAAAAAATGGTTTAGGAAAGGTGGTGCAAGTTTAGGTATGATAAAGAGTTTAACGTTAGTTACTGATGATAGACGGATCGCAATGGATCCAAGTGAATACACACGTATAAACGTAGCTAAAAAGTATTATTCTAACGACTTTAAGCCTATTGATTTTATTAATAGCTATGGCGATAAGCGTACGCGTAAGTATGAAACTGTCAATGTAACTAAGTTAGCTGCAAGACGATTAGCCTCGATCATCTTCAATGAGGGATGTAAGGTCGAGATCGGAGATGACAAGAAGGCAAATGAGTTGCTTGAAAGCGTCTTTTTAGATAATGAATTCTACTTAACTTTTGAAGAATACCTTGAAAAATGGATCGCTTTAGGTAGTGGAGCTATCAGACCTTATGTACAAGATGACAAGATAAAACTTGCTTGGATCACAGCCGACCAATTTTATCCGTTGTATGTTAACACAAACGATGTCAAAGAGGCTGCGATCGCAAGTAAAACAACCGTCGTCGAAGATGACAAGAATGTTTACTATACGCTCCTTGAGTTCCACGAATGGCAAGGCGACAACTATGTGATCACAAATGAGCTTTACCGATCGGATAGCGCTGATAGTGTTGGTGTGCAGGTGCCGTTAAGTTCAATCGATGAATATGCTGATACGCAAGAAACGGCGACACTAACGGGTTTAGTTAAACCTTTGTTTGCTTTCTTCAAGACTCCCGGGGCTAACAACAAGATGTTAGAAAGTCCGTTGGGATTAGGTTTGATCGATAATGCTAGATCAACAGTAGATGCGATCAATCGCACCCATGATGAATTTATTTGGGACGTTAGATCAGGCAAAAGACGCATGGTAGTTCCTAAGTCATGGCTAAAACGCCCAAATGCTAATTCAAGGCGGAGAGATAACGATACTCATCCACCAATGTTTGATCCAGATGAAACAGTTTATCAAGCTATGTACGGTGATGATGACGCTATCGGCTTTCATGATATGTCTGTTGCGATCCGTGTGGATCAGTATTCAAGCACAATGGAATTTTTCTTGCATGAGTTTGAAAATGAGATCGGACTCTCGCAAGGAACATTTACACAAAGTGCCAGTGGTATACAAACTGCGACAGAAGTAGTTTCAAACAATTCAATGACGTATCAAACTAGATCAAGTTATCTGACCATGGTGGAAAAGACGATCGCTCAGTTAGTAGACGCTATTTTAGAGCTTGCTCAATGCGGTGAGCTCTTTAGCGATGGTAAAGCTCGCTGGACTGGTGATGTGCAAAAAGTCAATATTAACATCGACTTTAATGATGGTGTATTTATTGATCAAGATGCGCAACTGAAAAACGATCTGCAAGCACTACAAGCAAATGCATTACCGATCAAGCAGTTTTTGATACGTAATTACAGCTTAGATGAAGCTACTGCTGATGAATGGATACAACAACTTGAAGAAGAAAAGTCAAGTAGCGAGCCTGCACCAAGTGGTGAGGTAGGCTTGTTCGGAGGTGCTGACGATGGAACTAGAACAGATGTTGGCGAAAGCGGACAAGATAGCTGATTATTACGTTAAGCTACAGCAAAAGATCTTTTATTTGCTGATAGATAACTTCAAGACAACGAGACCTGAACTAATAAATCAAGATGATCCTGACAGTATTTTAGAATGGCGTCTAAGAGCTTTAGCTAAAATTGGCGCTCTTACTAAAGATACGATCCGAATTGTTGCAAATACTTCCGGAAAAGCTGAGAGCTATATCTATGATTTGATCAAAGATGATGGGCTAGAAGCCGCAAAGGACATCAATGCTGAACTATCAGATGCGCTGAAACAAAATAAGCCGGTCAGTCCAGAAGTGAACAGCATCGTTAGCAGTTATGCTGCACAAACATTTAGAGATATTGATAACAACGTCAATCAGTCGCTATTATCCACTAATCGTGCGAGAAATGGGGCTGTGAGAGTTTATCAAGACATTATCAATCAAACAGTCTTAGAAGTTCAAACAGGTCTTAAAACGCCTGACAGAGCCTTAAAGGATAATATCTATAAATGGCGTGATAATGGTATCAAAACTAGCTTGGTAGACAAGGCCGGACACAACTGGAGCTTAGAAGGCTATACTCGCACTGTAATCCGTACTACTACAGCTAGAACTTATAACGATCTTCGTATTCAAAGCATGAAAGATTTTGATAGTGTGCTAGCAACTATGTCTAGTCACCCAGCATCAAGACCTGCATGCGCTCCTATTCAAGGAAAGATAGTCAATATCGTTCCAAGAGAAAGCGCAAGATATGATCCAAAATATCCTAGCATCTATGATCACGGTTACGGTAAGCCAAGTGGGTGCTTTGGTATAAATTGTGGGCATAAGTTATATCCGTATATCAAAGGGGTATCGCATAATTTTCAAAAGCAGTACGATCCTAAAGAAGCTATCGAAAAGCAAAAGATCCAACAAAAGCAACGCTACTATGAGCGTAATATCAGACGTCTCAAGTATGACCTAGATCTTGCTAGACGTCAAAATGACGTCTCAAGTGAAAGAAAGTTCAATCAAGCCATTAGAGGGTATCAAGCTAAGTTGCGTGATCTAGTGAAAGATAATGACTTCTTGACACGGCAGTACGATCGTGAACAGATTGGTAATCCAACTGATGATGCAGTTAAACTAGAAAAAAATTGGGATAAAGCTTAAGCATCGGGAAAACGGTGCTTTTTTGTTACAAGAAAGGAATGTATAGCTATGAAAAAGAACGTTGTTGAAGTTTGTGATTTTTGTGGTGCTGAGATTACAGATGAATTACTTGGTGTAAGCCCAGAAAATGATAATGTCATGATTTGTGAAGAATGCGTTGAAAAAGCACAAAAAATGTTACAAGATGCAAAAGAAAATAAGGTAGGTGTCAGTGTTTTTGGAATCAAATATGTCGGAAATACTAAGAATTCAGGTATAGATGTTACCTTGGATTTGAAGATTTGGTGTAGTCCTGCTTTTGATAATATGAAGCTAGTTGAAAAGCTAGGACGGAACATCAACGACATGAAACTTTAATATTTGACCTAAGCAAGTCGTAAAAAGGCTTATTTTTTTATGCGATCAGATCAGCGTGGAGCGTTCCACGTAAAATAAATACGTTAGGAGGTATCGCATAATGCAACGAGAATTTTTACAGAACTTAGGGCTTAGCGATGAACAAGTTCAAGCTGTCTTGACTCAACATAGCAAGTCAACAAATGAGATCAAAGGAAAGCTTGCACAAGTAGAAGAGCAAGTGACAGACCTGCAACAGCAGATCAGCGATCGTGATAAGCAACTAAAGAAACTTGAAAAAACTGCTGGCGATAATCAAGAGTTAGCTCAAGAGATCGACAAATTGCGAAAGGAAAACGAGCAAACATCCAAAGATTATCAAAGCAAGATCGCACAACAAGCTAAAGATTTTGCGATCAGTAATGCATTGAAAGATGCAGGTGCTAAAAATACAAAGGCAGCACTTGCGTTGTTAGATATGGATAAGGTATCTGTCGATGAAGAAGGTCAACTATTCGGATTATCCGAACAGTTAGAAGAGCTTCAAAAAACAGATGCCTATTTATTTACACCAAAACAAGAAGAAAAACAGGAAAAAGGCCCTGTTAGTCTATTCGCTGGTGGTAATCCTAGCTCTAATATTGCTAACGATCCTAAAAATATGTCATTAGACGAACAAACGGAGCTATATCGTAAAGATCCTACACAATGGCGAAGTTGGTTCGGCAACAAATAGAAAGGTGGAATTTTAAATTATGGCAACACATTTATCTGACATGATTATTCCTGAAGTTTTTGGGAATTATGTATTGAATACAGCACTTGAAACTAACCGCTTTGTGCTAAGCGGTATTTTGACATCCGATCCAGATCTTGGGCCACGTTTACTTGATGCCGGTACAAAGATCACAGTACCATTCATTAATGATTTATCGGGAGATCCGGATAACTGGACCGACACGGATGATATTCAAGTAAATCAACTCACATCTGGGAAGCAATTAGGTTTGAAGTTTTATCAAACTAAAGCTTTTGGGTACACTTCGTTGTCACAAATGATTTCTGGCGCACCTATTCAAGAAACGATCGGTAATCGCTTTGCTAATTTCTGGACTCGTGCAGATGAGAAGATGTTATTAGCTGTTTTAAATGGTGTCATGGGAGTCAGCAAAGTAAAAAATACAAAATTTTATGATGCTACTGTTAAGACGCCAACTGATGCAGCGTTTAGCGCTAAGGGATTTATCGCTGCTATCGGTTTGATGGGCGACTTGCAAGATACTTCTTTCGGTGCGATCGCGGTCAACTCTGCTACTTACTCGATGATGAAGATGCAAAATCTTATCGAAACGATCCAGCCACAAAATGGTGCTTTGCCATTTGAAGCTTATAACGGCTTGCGGATCGTACTTGATGACGATATTCCAGTTGACTTGAGCAATAAGCAAAAGCCAACGACAACATCTTATATTTTTGCACCGGGAGCAGTTCGCTATTCCAGTATTTTAGCAAGTACCGAAACTAAGTACGATCCAGCTAAAGATGGTGGAACAGATATGATTTTCCAAAAACGTGTAGGTACGATCCACGTTGCTGGTACATCTGTAAAATCATCATTTGCACCAGCCAAAGGCACATTCCCAACCATGGAAGAATTTGGCAAGTCCAGCACTTGGGAAGTTGTAGATGGCATTGATCCACGTACGATCGGTGTTGTGGCATACAAAGCTGAATTAGATCCTGCATTAGTTCCGGGGGCAGAAGTTGCAACAAGTGGCACAGGAGCTTAAGAGAGGACTGAGCTAAATGCTGAGCTTTTCGGAGTACCAAGAACTTGGTGGACAAGTAAGAGATGAAGAGGTATATATCAAGCTGGAACGGGATGCACTAAAGCTTTTGAATACAGCTACACAAATGTTTTACATCAGAAATAATATTGATGAAGATCCAGATCAATGGCGTGTGAAGATGTTCAAATTAGCTTTAGTCGCTCAGATCGACTACACAAATGATGTTGGAGCTTCAACAGAATATGAGATGTCGCAGAAAGCTGTTAAGAGCGTGTCCATTGACGGAACCACTGTTACAACAGAGGGAACGTTCAAGGATAGCAGTACAAAAGGTGTCTATAGCGTCGCTTTAGACTATCTCTATCAGACGGGGCTATTATTTGGGGGTGTGGACGTATGTTGAAACCACCAAAGAGCATGTGCAATCAAAGCATTATCTTGAAGCTTAAAGTTGAAGATCCCGACGACATTTACGGCGAGTCTACTAATTTCGACGAGATCAAATTAGATAATTGCGTGGTCCACGCTCGTACTGTCTACGAAGGATCTAATAACAATCGGCAGATCGTAGCCAATGCAACGATCATGTTATATGCTGGGATCACTACGCCGTTTATTGAGTTGACCAAAGATCATCTGGGATCAAAGGTCGAGTATAACGGTGTTGAATACACTTTGACAAACGTCAGTGAGTCCAGAGATCCTTTTAGCAATGAACTTTATCAATATAAATTGGGAGTGATCTGAGTGGGGATCAGAGTTGATATCCATAGCGATGGACTAGGCAGAAAATTTAGTCATGCTAGTTTAGTTCGTGGACGAAAGGCAGCGGCTAATGACGCGCATCAAGCAATGGAAAAGTATGTGCCCATGCTTCACACAGATGCTTCCACAAATTTACGGAGCATGTCGTTTGTGAACAGCGATGGAACTAGTATTAACTACAGTGCTGTTTATGCTAGAGCTCAATTTTACGGGTTCGTAGGACCTGCTCCGGGGTATCGAGTGCATAATTACACGACCCCGGGCACTTCAAGACGTTGGGATCTACGGCTAAAAGGTAATAAGCATGATATGGCATTAGTCAAAGAAGCATTTGTAAAGGGGGCTCAGTGGCGTGGATCTTGATCTTCAAGAGTCATTAGCAAAGTCGATCATAAAAGGTACGGGGCTAAAGCTTAAAGTGGCTTATCTATCACCTGATAGCGATATTGGCTTAGTACCTGTGCAAGGATCACATGTTGTTGAAGCTGATTACTCAGGTAATCAACTTTGGCAATACAATTATGCGATCACGATCAAAACAAAAAGCGCACGAGAGGCTAAAGAAAAATTATTTGCGATCAGTAACTACTTGAATGGTTTAGATGAACTATTAAGCGATAATGGTAGTTTTCGATTCAACAATTTAGAAGTATCGAGTGCGCCAAGTGAATTATTAGAAGATACAGCAGGAACGGTGATGTATGAATTAGACATCGCCGTTTTTGTATACACAAAAAGATAGGAGGCCGTATAGATGGCGAAAAATACAAAGCCCATTGCGGGTACAGAGTTAACGACAAATGGCGCAGCGCTAAACGTTGTTAATAAATTATATCTTGACACAACAAATTCGACCGACTTAGAAGATGTTACTACAGGTAAATGGGCGTGGTTAGCGTTAGATATTACGCAGATCACACCAAGCGCCAACGAAACTGCGCAATCTGATGCAGATTACGCTGGTAATGGTTTTGGATCTACTGAGGTCACATCAAAACGTTATCAATTAGCAGTTACTGGTAAGCGTCATATTGGGGACGCTGCTCAAGATTATGTTGCATCTAAACAATTTGCGATCGGTAACGCATTGCATACGCGTGCTCTTTGGATCGATAACGGTGAAGCTATCCTAGCAGAAGTAACACTCTCTAACATTGTTCCAACTGGCGGTAACGCTAATGCTAACCAAACTTTCCAAGTTACGATCGTATTTAACGGTGCACCGGTTGCTATCGATGGTAAGTTGACTATGAGCGATCGCCCAGATAGTGACGGAACATACACAGCAACAGTTGCACCAGCTACAACTGTGATCACACCAAGCCAAAACTAAAATCATATAGACAGAGACGAGAAAAGTGAGACGCAATAGGAGGTAATTTAGATGTCAGTACTTAACTTAGATCAAAAATTAACAGTCGATAACAAAAAGACCGTACAAATCGGTGGTAAAGAATATGAGCTCATCTTTAACGACAAATTTGCCAAGCTTGTAGCTGATATGCAACTTAAGGTAGCAGAAGCAACAAAAGACTTTGATGACGATGCTAAATTAGAGCAATTTGCCAAGAAAGAATATGCTGAACAAAAAGAACAGTTAATGGCAGCCTTCGACCAAGGTAAGACAGTAGTTGTTGATGCCTTAGATCAACTGTTAGGCGAAGGCGAGGGCGAACGCTTGTATAAGTACTACAATGAATCGACTCAAGCATTGACTGCCTTGGTTGCCTTATTGAATAATGCTGCGAATGATGCTGTGCGTGAAAATAAAGCTAAAAACCGTGCAGAACGTCGAGCTAAGTACAAGAAAAACCACTAGAGGTGACGTAACATGCTAAGTTTAACGCAAGATCCGTTAAATAAAGTGATCTTCGAGGGTAAAACATACCACCTAGACTTAGCTTTTGATACTGTTATCCAATACTTGCAGTTATCTTCCGATGCAGATCTATCGGATGCCGAAAAGACTGATTGTGCGATCAAACTTTTTTTAGACGATCAAGATCTTCCTAGTGATCCAAATTTTTACGAGTTAGTATTTGATGCGATAAGCGAAGAAATAACCTCAGAACCTTACGGAAATAATGCACAGGGTGGAAATCCTTTTGGGCTAGCGCCAATTAAGTATTTTGATTACGTACAAGACGCAGAAGCGATTTTTGCGAGCTTTATGAGTGAGTATCATATTAATTTACTTGAACAACGTGGCAAAATGCACTGGCGAACGTTCAAAGCATTATTTGACGGTTTGAGCGATAGATCTTATATACAACGCATAATCACCATTAGACAGCGAGATTTAAGCGAGACCGATGATAGTAAAACGCAACAGCAGTTGAACGAAGCAAAGAACTACTATATGTTAGATGATTCAAGCGTTACAGAAGAAAAACAGGATCAAGTTGAACAAACGTCAGCACTGTCAGCTATGTTTAAAGCTATGCAAGGTCAAGTTAGGAAAGGGGGCTAGTGAATGGCAGCAGATGCAAGTGTCGTTATTGATTTTGATGTCAAGACGCAACAACTGGAGTCAGACAAAGAACAAATTAATAAGATCTTGTCAGCGATCGGTGAAAATGCTGGGGACAAGATGGATGATGAATTTAAGAAGTCAGCTGATAACGTTGTCAGTGAAGCCAAAGCTGTCAAAAAAGATGTCGACAACGAACTAAAGAAGCCAACAGCTACGATCACACCTAAAGTTGATGATAGCGAAGCTCAAAAAGGTACGCAAAAAGTCATCACTAGCCTCCGCAAGCTTCCAAAAGAGCAAAAGGTAAAGTTAGACGTAGACGCTAAAAAAGCTGGCATAGACGATTTTACGGCCCTTTTAAAACGAGTCCCCAAAAAGACTCGTACCGAGATCCTAGCGCAAGCGCAAAAGGGCGAAGTCATCGACTATGAAGCTTTGCTTAACAAATTGCCTAAAAAGGTATTGACCGAAGTCAAACTAAACGACAACGCAAGTGATAAGCTGAGAACTATCAAGAAAGAGTCCGAAAGCACTGAAACAGGCTTTGCACGTTTAAAAACGATCGTTGCTGGCTCGTTTCTTGGTGGCGCTGTTTTGAGTGGTGTTACTACCGTTGTAGATGGTTTAAAGGATATTGCAGTTGAAGGGGCCAACGCTTCGGATGCAATGGATAAATTTCGATCTACGATGCAACTTGGTGGTTTCGGCGAAGATGAGATCAAGAAGACATCTGATGAGGTTATGGAATACGCTAATAAGACGGTCTATGATCTTGATGACATTTCAAATACAACAGCTCAGTTAGCCGCTAACGGCATCAAGAACTATATGGGCTTAACGGAAGCCGCCGGGAACTTGAATGCTCAAGCCGGTGGTAATGCTGAAACGTTTAAATCGGTTGCAATGATGCTTACTCAAACGGCTGGCGCAGGCAAGTTGACTACAGAAAACTGGAACCAATTAGCCGATGCGATCCCGGGGGCGTCTGGTGTGCTTCAAAAAGCAATGAAAGATGCTGGAGCATATACAGGTAACTTTAGGGATGCGATGGCTGATGGGCAGATCACAGCTGACGAATTTGCTGATGCGATCACTAAGTTAGGTCAAACTGATGGAGCTAAAAAAGCTGCTGAATCAACTAAAACGTTTGAAGGTGCGATCGGTAACTTACAAGCGGCAGTTGTCGACGGCATGAAGAACATCATTGACGCATTTGGTAAAGATAAGTTTACGGGACCTATCAATGGCCTGGGCAACATTGTTCAAGATACATTTGGCAAGATTACAAAGGCAATCGAAAGTAACAAAAAAGTCATTGATGCGCTTGCTGGTGTCTTTTCTGGAGTTTTTGGAGCAATCGGTAATACTTTATCTATGTTTGCGATGAGTTTCAAAGCGAACGTTGCTGGGGTGCTGGATAGTAAAGAGATCACACAGGGGGTTGAAGGCTTCAAGAAGAGCTTTGATCGAGTGATGGAAGCAATCAAACCTATCGAACAAGCAATCGGTGGGCTTTTAGGTGTGATCACAGGCGGCGCTTTTTCACTTGCTGTTGACCTTGTCAAAGGGTTAGCAAAAGGTCTGGGACTAGCTGGAGATGAAGCTGATAAAGCAAAAGGTAAGTTAGATTTTAGTGGTGTAGCTCGGATCTTTTCGACCGTGTCACAGGCTTTAAATGTGGTGTTGGACTTTGTTAAACCGGTAGTAAGTGCTCTAGGAGAAATGGCGGGTGTTATTGCTAAGTCAGCATTTGCTACATTTGCAGATGTGCTTAATGATGTCGGCAAAGCGATTGGAGCTGTGTTTGATAAAATATCGCCACTTATTCCAGAATTAAATGCTACTGACAAAAGTATGTCTGCCGTATCAAAACATGAAGGAGCATTGAAAGCCATTGGTGTAGCTATTGCAAGTATTGGTACTGCTATTGTCACTATAAAAGGTGCCAAAGCTATTTTTGACGGTGTCAGTGCAGGTATTACAGCACTTTCAAATGCAACCAAAATTGCTACTGGTATTCAAACGGCTTTTAATACAGTTATGGCACTAAATCCTGTTGTTTTAGTTGTCGGTGCGGTCATCACTTTGGGAGTCGCGCTTTACGAGCTTTACAAGCATTTCAAACCATTTAGAGATTGGGTAAATAAGACTTGGGACTCACTTAAGAGTTTCGGATCTGGAGTCGCTAAAGTTGGCAAACAGATCTATCACGGTATCGTTGATGGTATATCAGACGTGATCAGTTGGATCAAGAAGAACTGGAAAGGTCTAGGTCTATTACTCGTTAATCCAATCGCAGGAGCTATTAAGCTGTTGTACGACAATAATAAAGGCTTTAAAAAATGGGCTGATAGTGTTATTGATACGATCAAGAACGCTTGGAAAAGTGCGACGAAAGCTTTAGTGAAAGTTTGGGAATCGATTGTTGATGGCATAGTAAAAGTCTGGAAGCCGTTGAGCAAGGCGCTATCTGTTACTTGGGATGCTCTCAAGAAAGTTGCTGAGATCACATTCAAGGCGATCGGTGCCGTGATCTTAGCGCCGGTATTACTTGTTGTTGGTGCGATCGTATTAGCTTGGAAAGCAGTGCACAAACCACTTGAAGCGGCTTGGAAGGCAATATCTAAAACAGCATCAAATATCTGGAACGGTATCAAAAAGACAACTGAAAAACTTTGGAACGGAATCAAAGATACAGTTGTCGATATTGCTACAGCGATCTATAAACCAGTCAAAAAAGCTTGGGATAAAGTCGTTGATTTTGTTTCAGATTTATGGAACGGTTTGAAAAAGACGGCGTCTAAAGTTTGGAACGGCATTAAAGATGCAGTGGTGGATGCTGCTGAAGCTGTTTATAAACCAGTGCATAAGGCTTTCACTAAAGTAGGCAGCTGGGTCAGTGATAAATGGGATAGTATCAAAAAAAGCACATCTGAGAAGTGGGGACATGTTAAAGATACCGTTGGCGATATGGCAGAAAAAGCTAAAGATGCTGGTGGTAAATATGTTGATCTGCTTAAGCAAGATGTTGGTAATAAATGGGATACTGTTAAAAGTGTAACCAGTAAAGCGTGGGGGAGCGTTAGCGATTATGTTGGCAAACATAGCGAAGACGCTCGTAAATCAGCTCATAAAAGTTTCAGTAATTTAAAGGATAAGATGGCCGAGATCGGTGATAGTATCTCGAAAAAATGGAGCGATATTTGGGGTTCTGTATCAAAAATTGTAAGTGATGTTTGGGGCGGAATTAAAAGTATCGTCCAAGATGGAATGAATGCCGTGATCGGCGTTATGAATGCCGGTGTTGATGGAATCGACACAGTTTGGAAATTCTTTACAGGACATAAGACAGATATACATCATCTTCAAAAAGTACACTTTGATCAAGGTGGCATTGTTAGAAGACACTTATCAGTCATCAATGACGGTGA
>NFYZ01003969.1_pt1 | contig 42779 bp, 51 predicted proteins | sample 1092561 | NCBI WGS metagenome assembly NFYZ01 (sample SAMN03609887, study PRJNA323583) | gut metagenome | isolation source: feces | host: Rattus norvegicus | place: Malaysia | collected 2013 | reverse complement strand
AAAGGAATTAATGGATCTTGAAGATTACTGGGAAATTAGAAAATACTTTGAGTACTTAGAAAACTCTCAAGGTATTGTTCAAAACAATATAAAAGAATTACTGGAAACCAAAAGCGTTAGTATTTACCAGATGGCGAAAGACTTAAATTTATCATACCCATCAGCTCATAGTTTGGTAAATAGAAAAGATTTATTTGAAACGAAATTCGGAAACTTATTGAAAATTGCTGATTACTTAGATGTCAGCATAGAAGATTTATATAAATAAAGGAGGAATAAAAATGATATATGATTTTCAATGCGAAGAATGTGGTTGCACAGAATATGTCGATACAGAAGGTAGCGGAAAAGGTGAATACGGAGAATTTGAAGATTATATCTGTAGTGAGTGCAGAAGTATTACAAGAATCTATTATTTAGACTAGTCTTGATGACTAGTCTTTTTTATGCAAAAAATAAATGTAGAAGAAAGCTAATTGCCTTCTCCTACATTTGCACACTTTAGAAAGTTTTATACTTTCTAATCCTCATAGGTAGACTATTTTTATAGTTAGCCGGTTTAGACATAGTGAAAATATATGATTCAAGTCCTTATAGTTAGGCTATGTCGACCAACTTTTATCTTATTATAGCTTAATTACATATATTTGTCAAGATTAACTTTTTTACTGAATTTATAAGAAAACCGACCTCTAAATAGCTTGTTATAGCCATTTTTTTTATATAGCTAATGCAATAAGTTTAATAAGGGGTTAAAACCTATTATTGGCTAAATATAAGCCTTACATGAGGTATAACATATTATGTAAAAATAAAACCCTAAAATAGGGTTTTATCTGTTTATTGTGGATTCAAACTGGTACAGTCTGGGCACGCCATCAATATCCACAATAAACTTAATGTCTATATTGCTGTTGGTAACAGTAACTTTACTAATATAACTTTGAAGAATTTTCTTTTGCTCTTCCAAAGTTTTATTTTTTATGTTAGAATTTAATTTAAGATAATTTTTAATATACCGCCTATATTTTGCTTTTACGTTTTGAGCAATAGAGAAATAATCTTGATCATGAATCTTAGGCAGCAGCGTATCTTCAATATACCTTTTCATCTGTACATATTGTAGTTGAGTTTCTGGTGTATTCCATTCAGAATCAAATAAGCTCCAATCAAATTCTACATCTGCAGGCGCTGATTTTATCATTTCAAAGTTAACTCGATTAGTATTGTGTCCTGTAAATTCATTGATAACTTTTATCATGGTATTAACTAATTTACTCCTGCCTGATAAAGGATACACAAAGCAATCTAAATTTGCAAGATTAACTTCTGGAGATAGGTATTGTAACGGCCGTTCAATGAATTTTTGTAGCGTAGAATCTGGAATACTCGGTTGAGATAGACCCTTCAAATAATGGATAAATCTAGTTCGATCCTTAGAACTTACATCAGGTTTAAAAATATACCCAAACCAATATAAATTATTCTTAATAGACGATTTGAATAATTGAGGCGTTTGAACTTCAATTATATCATTAGCAGAATTATTTTCAAAATCAAATACAAAATCGTCTCCTACAGCTTGTACTCCAGATCTAATATACCTTTTCATTAATGCACCTCCTCACCATACAATATTCATTTGATGTATGAAATTCTACATCATAAGCATAATTGTAATTTTCTTGTAATTTCTACCTGTAAATATTGCTCACGACTTAGCTTCTCTAGACAAAACTTCTGAGCGTATTAAATTACTTGACATAGTATGGTTCTTAAGATTACAATTGGATCTGATAAGACAAGTATAGTATCCTAGCTCTTCTATAAATGACAGATTTGGGGGATATTTAGCAAACGAGCATTCTCTAAGACTACTAGACATATCTTATACTATAAAGATGAAATTATTCAAAAAATAGCTGTCTCTCCAGCTTGTCACGGTGCTGTGTTTCCGACTGCTTGAGTAACACACCGTCTGTATACCCACTCTGCCCGTGTCGGTTTGAGGAACAACCTTGGACCGCCTACATCGGTTGCTCATTCTTCCTTAGTACCTATGGCCTGTTGCTGATTATCAACTTAGGTGGACGGATAGAACAAATGGCTCCTTCTGTTGGACTCGAACCAACGACCCTGCGATTAACAGTCGCATGCTCTACCGGCTGAGCTAAGAAGGACTATATCTATAAAGAGCTGTTCTTCAAACTCCATTTAACTACAGCACTTTAAACGCTTATAGACAATCAAATTCTATAATTTATGCGGTTCTCGTAGCGCTCTTTATAGCTATTAAGCAGATAATAGTTCAACTGAATCGAATTGAGCTCTTACCTGTTCAAATAGATCAATTTCAGAAAAATAATATTCCTTAAGGATAATATCTCCTTCATCTCCGTAGTCTTCTACAGTGTTGACGCTATAATAGCAACCTTCGCTGTTTTTGAAATAGGTTACTTCGGACACTGTACAAGTATCAACCAAAGCTCCAAACATATAAACTTTTTTATGGTTGTATGTCACTTTAAACGATACTTTTTCAGTATTCTTCGGAAGTGATGGAATAAATGATAGACTAGATTCGCAAATATCTATAAATTGTTTAAATATAGACATTTCGTGGCTGTAATCTCTTAATATCTTAGGAGCTGCAAGATGAATACTCATGATAAATTATCTCCTTATTGGATTTTTAATGCTGGTTACGTCTTTTTTACAGCTATATTATAGTATGAAGATAATAGATAATCGTTAAGAGATTATTAACGAGTATATCAGTAGCATTCATTAATTTATTATCAGCTTTGTTACTAATCTAATTAGTCATGTAGCCTTTAGCATTACCCGATTCCAACCACGCGGAGGTAGCTACATACTGGAATCAGCTGATGACAGGGCTTGAACCTGCAACCTGCTGATTACAAATCAGCTGCTCTGCCAATTGAGCTACATCAGCATATTCCCTGTCTTTCCAGAGTGTCAATCATAATTAACTTTCGGTATTATGATATTTAAGATTTATACTCTTAAACCGGTAGACTTTTATTTAAAGTCGTTGCCTACAATTTCGACTATTGGTCGAGGTGACAGGATTTGAACTTGCGACTTCTACGTCCCGAACGTAGCGCTCTACCAAGCTGAGCCACACCTCGATACCTTAGCTGATAGTTAGCTATGCTACCAGCTAAGACACTTCCATGGAACTTTGTCCCTGTATACGAGACTCAGTCGACCTTGAGGGAGTCGAACCCTCCTATTAAGTACTTAACCAACAGTACGGTAGATATAAGTAACCATGTATCTACTTTAATCTAAATTATGCTGTCTAGTGTTGACAGGTCCTTTAGAATTTCAATTTTACTTATGTAGGCGCTACTCTACATATGTCAAGGGCATGGTTACTATACTCCTTGGTTGCTGACTAGGATTCTCACAGCTTGACAGTACCGGCATCTCGAGCTACTCTCGTCCTGCCGGCTTGAATTTTGATACATATTGTAGCTTAATCAAGTTAACATCGAACAAAAGCGTTTATTATAGCAACCGTCATTAGGCTCGGTTCCAAGATGGTGATGAAGAAGGGACTTGAACCCTCATGCCTTCCGGCACTGGAACCTAAATCCAGCGCGTCTGCCAATTCCGCCACTTCATCATATTGTCTAGCTTCAACCCTCCGAAAAGCTAGTATAGATATCACCATATTAGACATCTTCCCTTAATAAAGTTAATTTAGTTTTTGGTGCCGCTGACCGGACTTGAACCGGTACGATGTTTCCATCGAGGGATTTTAAGTCCCTTGCGTACTGCCAATTTCGCCACAGCGGCGTATAAATATCCGTCTGTCCGGATTGTCAACCGTCTATTCCGATTTGTCAATTCGAAGGAGATTCACCTGAGCGGGAAAAAAGAAATGTACTCGTAATTGGTGGGACTTCAGGGACTCGAACCCTGGACCAACCGGTTATGAGCCGGGAGCTCTGACCAACTGAGCTAAAGTCCCAAAGTTGTTCGTCTCTCCGAACTGTCACTTGCTTGTAGGTCGACCATCAGGTTAAGGTCTGCACTGCCTACTCAGCCGCTTATTTATCCTAACTGAGCTAAAGGCTTCTATAAACATATTAACGATTGTTATTTATCTGGTTTCCAATCATCATCTAGATAACATTTGTAATGATCGCTATAATCATATACGACTTTTGGTTCCTCTCTAATTCCAAATTCAATTTTGATCTGAGGAAGCATATCTTCTCCAATATTTGGATTTAGATAAACAATGGCTTTACCTTGACGTGTCACCTCTACTCTACCTCTAGGGTAATAATTGTATGGAACATTAGATCTGGTTGGATTGATAAATTTCCATAGTAGTTTATGGTTGAAAGTATTTCCAGATTTGGCTACACCTTCGGTTGAATCATCATAAAAAGGATATGCAAGTAATTTTCCATCAATATCCCAGAATACTCCTCGAGATAGCTCTTTTGATGCTCCTATTAGCCTATACATGCATTATTCTCCAGTCATGTGATGTACATTTAGGAAGTAGCAAGATTTGAACTTGCATCTCTAAGATATCGACTTTCCAATTAGTCTATACTTCCGTGCACCCAACTAGGCAGTAGTTGGCGCTGTGAAGCTTCCTTGCGAACTGGTCAGCACTCAACCCAAATCGCGGGTGAACCTTTTACTCAGTTACATTGGTGACATTCCTCTTCTATCCGCATGAGCCACACAAGAAAGGGATCCAAATAGCCCTAGTACGACTACTCTTCGAGCTTGTCATCGCTCTGTTTGTTTACCTGGTACTAGCAGGGACTGGAGCAGCTGACCAGAATCGAACTGGCGCTATCTGCTTGGAAGGCAGAAGTTCTACCATTAAACTACAGCTGCGTATGCCTCCTAGATTGAGTCCCAACAGCCTTACACGCAATCAATCAGCATAGTACTCGTAAGTCTAACTCTTGGAATCTGACGTAAGGTTCGGAATGTTGGTCTTTATTGATTGGCTGGGCTGGCGGGATTCGGACCCACGAGATGACGGAGTCAAAGTCCGTTGCCTTACCGCTTGGCTACAGCCCAATATATCGTCTTCATATATAATAACGATTGGTTAAATGATTCACTATATGTATTTTAGGTTAATTTTCAATACGAGCGGATTGAAATTTTTAGCCAGATACGCTCAGATCTACTAAAATCTGAAAAAGATTCCAGCTAGAAAGCCCGGACCCATCAATTCCATTGTGCAGATTAGTATCTACAAATGAAATGAGCACCCACATAAGAAACAATGTGCATACAATGACTAAAGCTTTCTTCGACAGCGATTTTAATACTTTCATGATAACATCTCCTATTGGATTGTTGAATTTTGTTATCTTTAATTTACAAATATATTATAATATATTTGCAATGAAAAATCGTTAAGAAACTATTAACGAAATGATGAAGATCGTCTAATTAAATGATATAGCATCGTTTAATTACTTCAATTAGCTGTCTTGCTTCTCTAATTGTCATATCTTTACCGTTTCGTTCATAAAGAAGTTTAGTAGCAAGATAATCTTGATTTGTTTTAACAAGATCGATAATATCAATATCGAACTTGTATTCTTCAATGATATTATGATCAATCAGATCAGAAATGAACTCGTTGAATGTATATCTCCCTTTTCTTTCAATTGCATCATATGCAGATTTAATAACACCATACTGATCTCTTACCAGATAGTCGTAGATCTTCTTTAAATCAGCTTCTTCTTTCCACCTATTATCAATTTTTACGTACATAGTGAATACCTCCATCTCTTACTGATCACCAATGGATATCAATGGACACAAATCGTTCATCCGATGAATTTTCAACAACACGATATCCTGCTTTTGTCAACTGATCACAGTAGTAATAGATCAGGTATGTGTAATCTACCTTGCTAGATCTTCCTATCTCGATTTTATCAAATTCAAAAACATGAGCTGATGTTTTAAATTCTTTAATAGCGTCCTTTATGACACTATTCACCCTAGGGATCTCTTTCTCCCATTCGGATTTCGCGAATTCAGAATTAACCATACGTCTTGCTTCATTAGCTGTAATCAGGTTAGTCATAATATACACTCCTTTTAGTCAGCATACAACTAAAATAAGTCAGCTTAGATGAAATCTAACTCACAAAAATCTATATCTTGATGTTTCAATTTATTTAAGATATTGATATACTTATTAATTCTATCAGAACTTGGAGCAGATTTAGCAAGCTCTTTAGTCAGCATATCTGAATATCTAGAAGTTGCTTTACTAATGTCTCTATGCGAAGATCTACGAATAAAGGTAGTTAAAACAGTATTTCCTTGATGAGATACAGGAATTCTCCACCAATCTACTCCTTCTTCTCCAAATTCTTCAATATATGGAACATCTTTTATCCATACATCGTCTACAGTGAATAAAAGAACAAAATCATTAAAGTTGTTATCGTCTATAGGAATATATCTTGAAGCTGCTTCGGTAGATACGTCTAGCATACATACCCAATCAAGCGAAAGAATTGGGATGAAAATAATATTCTTAAGCTCAGCATCTTTGCCTATGTACTTGTAGTACCCACAAGCAGCAAATTCTGATTGACGTTTTGTGCTAATCATATTAGGCGAGCCTCTCCCTTTAAGTTTTTAACATTCAAATATAACGATTATCAATATAAATATTTGAATGCTATACTACTTTTTGTTACGTATACGATACTGAAGGTAGAATGTTCCAGTGACTGAGATCATGTAGCATAATACAATCACCCAGTATTGAACAGAGTTAACTTGCAAATCTATGCTGTAAAGAGTATTAGCTAAGCAGATTGCTGCTATCCAGTAGACTAAGAATAGCATATTTTCCTCCTTTTGGCTATTTACGTTGAAATCTCTTTGCGGAACTTAATTCCTTCAAATACAACTTCAGACTCTTTGCTATAATAGAACGCATTATAGAATTTATCGTAGTTAAACCCGTATGCACTAGCTGCTTTAGCAAAACTTGCATATTGAGTGTCGTCTTCAGAATAAATAGTATACTTAGATCGATGAGAAGTAGCAGATTGAGAAGCTAGAGCTGATTCGAGCTCTGCAATTCGCTGCTTAAGCTGATCTACTTGCAGTTGATCTGATGAATCAGAAACCATAGTTGTATTGAATGCAGCCGATACTAGCTCATCTACTCTATATACAATATCATCAAGGATTACAACAGAGTTGCCATGCGAATCTGAAATAGCTTTCTTAGCTTTTTTGCTGGGCGTTCGAATAGATCCTTCGTCTGAAATCTGATAACGGTCTTCAAAACCGACAACATCTTTCCAAATTGCCTTTTTCATAGTAAGCACCTCGTATACTGCATATATTGATGGATCTTGTGATATAATTATAGCCGATATCGTTATATGAAATCGTTAATAAATTATTAACCTCAACCTGTAATGCGATGTATGCTACAAGTTGAGGTTAAGACTTATGCTATGTGCTATCTTAAAATGTATTAGTAATTCCTAAAGCTATCATCATGCAACCGAATATGATTGATGAGATTGCATACACCGGAACATTGGATGATGCCTTAATAAAAGAAACTACTTGGATGATGCTAATTAGAATTATTATAGCTCCGCAGCAGCAGTAGTATATACTTAATGCAGTCATATGATAGCTTAATCTGCAGATCGAAATCTGCAGAGCTTATCTATATAACTATTGTTTCGAGATTTCCAATCCGAAATAAATCTGTTGCATGCGTTTTCATCTCGGCTATACATCACCCATCCAAATTTCAGTTTATATTGTCGATCAAGCTGCGTCGGCTCTAGATGCGATACTGATACTAATGTATTGATAAGCCAGCGGCCTTCAAGATCAATTGTTCCGTCATCAAAAGTTCGAACGACTTTAATTGGAATTATGCTATAATCATTGTTAGAAGGGTTCGATGCAGCTGCATCAATCAATTTGATATCAATTGCATACGCACAATATATTACATTTTCCAATATACCACCTCATGGTTATGGTCGATTATTCCATCTATTAACAGCTATCTGTGTATGATTAGGAATTGGCTGATTGATAAGCCGATTACCTATTGATACTGCTTTGCTGTCTGGCGAATATAGGGTAGCTAAACAATGATTGCATTTAATGATTGTTCCGCTTAGTCCATATTCGACTTTTTGAACCCATACTTCAGAGAGCATGCGGCAGAAAGGGCAGCTGATTAGCCCTAATTTAAATGCAGATAGTTGATATCTTTCATTATTCATGCTGAATATCATCAAACTTGATAAGCGGATAAGCAAATGTATCTACAGATTTGAAATTGCGCCCGGACTTGTTATTTACAAATGCGTCAATGATATATTCAGCGCTTCGAATAGACGGCGAAATATCATGCCTGTAAGAAGCATTTGTGCTGTTTACCATCAGAAAATCTCTATATCGAATTACAGCTTCATAATTGTATCTGCTATCATCTAAATGCTGTCCTGTTCTATATACATATGCAAATTTGGACAGATCTTCTCTAGACACTCCAGAGACAAGTGCCAAAAATGTAGCAGAAATTACTTCAGTCCGTTTCAAAGCTCGTTTTAAATCAGCATACAAACTGCTTACAAAGATGATATCATCTTTATACTTTTTAGCAATATAAAGATGGTTTTCATGAGTGAGTCTAGAGCCTTTATCAAACGAACGCCTCATAGCATTGGAAATCTGAGGAGTATAGTAAGTTTCTCCAAGCATAATTCGAACATTGTCAGAAAATGACCTCTTTCTACCTGAATCAATGCAGATAGACGCAGATTTTGGAATGTCGTAATCAATTTTTGATCTGACAGTTACACCTGATTCCATAATAGCTGTAAGACGGTGCTGCCCATTAGCAAGTGTGCTGTCTTCGTAGAATGCAATATGGTCAGCTGTATTAGGCTGCCAACCGCCTTCTACAATTGTTTTCTTGAGTTTGTCGACAAAATCTCGATTCAAGGTACGATTCCGCTTGTTCCTCATCAGCCACTCTCTAGCAAGTTCAGGGGTAATTTCAGTAAAACCATCTTTTGATGCATTGATGAATGTTTTTGTTGAAATCATGAATACACATCCTTTATTGATTTTATTATTTGTATATAATATAACGATTGTATAATTTGCATTATTTCAATCGCTTGCCGCATTCGGAGCAGTAATTAGAATTAGGTAAGTAATTAGCTTATCATATTATCCTTTGCAGATTCTATCTAGCATGTTTAAGGACACTGATTTCATTTTGAATATATTCGATTCTACGATTCAATTCGCAGATCTCTTGCTCCTTCTGCCGAATAACGATGTCTAGATTACGAATTGCATCTTTTCGAACATACGTCTTCTTATGAGAATTTCCACCGCTATCAATTGCGACTCTCCACCAGGTTACACCTTCTTCACCGAATGCTTCGATATACTTATCGTCAGTAAACCGAACATCCTTGAAGTCAAACAAAAGTTCAAATTCATCAATATTATCGTTAGTTACTTCAATAATCATGCCTCCTCCACCCGACCAATACGTATCACCCATATATACTTTACCGCAGTATTCAAACGGTCTAAATGTCCAATTCTGGCACCAGAATAAATCATCGGATCGTGAATACTTACGATCTGCTGCATGAGTATACAACCCATTGAAATTGATTCGGTCTTTCAAACTTGAATACCTTGTGCTCATAACGTATCTCCTTGTTTAGATATATTAATACGCTGAAAATCCGCGTTTGCTCAACACCTTCCAGCAATTATCGTTAGTGTCATACAGATAGCAGTAATCTACATTACAGTGACGAGCATAATAGATCGGGTTGTAGGCTGATTCGGGTTTGCACGTCATCCAATCATCTTTTCTATCTCGATGATAAGCGACTGTAACATCAGGCTGAGGCGAATCAAAACTATGATGCTTAGAACCATCAGGAGCTAGCTTAGATCCTAGCGAACTAATATCACCGAGATCAATGAGCGAATTTGCAGCTTCTTCTGAATTATAACTTTCCTTAAGCTTCAACCCTACTCCTTTGATGTATCCGTCAAAATGGCAGTAGATAAATCTTACACTGTTATCGGATGAAAGGACTCCAATATTACAAGGCGTGCTCATAATTACATCTCCTATCGAATAATAATGTATTTAATTACAATTAAATTATAGACGATGAATACAAAGAAATCGTTAATAAAATATTAAGACATCGTAGATAAAATAAATTTAATCTACGATGCCTTGTTAGAAACTATATTCAGATCGATAATGATCAATTATCTGGATCTAGAAGTATTACGGCGATGCTTTTCCTGTCTGCTTGCGCATTTGTCATTCATATCTGATGTACTTTTTGCCAGCATATATTCAAAAGATTCAGAATCTAATGACTTATGTGCATATTTAGATTCAGAACGACGTTCAGCAGGTGCTTGTCTAGGTCTGTACGTCGATTTAAGATCTAGATGCTTCAATGATAACTCTACAGGTCGATTATTGCCTTCTACTGCTTCAGCTTCGTACGTCTGATCGACTGATACAAAATCAGAAGTATACTTTACAAAACAATTTGCAATCTGAGAAATATGAATAATTTCAGTTGTGTCATCAGGCATAGACACAACAATGTACCGAGGAGTAATCTTTACAACTTTAACTTGATACTTTTGACCTAGAGCTAGTTCCATAAATAATGTGTCCTCTCTTAATTAGTAATATTATTTAATTTCTTTTGCTACACAATTGTCCTTAGCAAATTCATGCGAAACTACTCCAGCTAAAATAATCTGAACATCTGAGATATTACTAATAGATTTAAATAGCTGATCTGCCTTATTGCTATCTAAGTGATCGAGCATATCATCTATGAGAATTAGCTTAAGGTCCGAATTAGAAATAGAAACGATACATAGCATCATCGAGAGCATGAACAAGCATTTCTCTCCACTAGATAGTAGGTCAAACGGGATATATACTCCAGACCGATCAATTCCGAAACTGAAACTATTTGCCTTAGATGCAAGATTGAATTTAACTGAAACACTTTTGTCAAAAATCTGCTGGATATATCTATTCATATCGTGTGCAAGATTTATAAAAGGTGCCTCCATCATAGTTGTCTGCATATTATTTGCATCTGTCAACTTTACAAGTTTATTGATATATTGAATATCTTGATCAGTAACAAATTTATCTTTAGTAATACTATCAATTAATTCTGCATATCGCTGGTTGGCTAGCAATTTAGATTTAATTGTCTGCAATTCAGTTAATTCGCGATGTAGACTATCAATATCTACATTGTTTAAAGGCTCGCATGTAGGCACAAGCATAGATTTCAGTTTATTACGTCTATCGTATCTGTTTAGGAGATCATTCAGATCTCGAATGCACTGGTCATAAGAATCTTTTAGATTCTTAATTGCACAATCTTGAGATTCTGATTTTTGCTTGATTTGATTCAACTGATGTAGCACAGCATCGTATTCTAGCTTACTTTCAGATTTCATAGATTGAATCGAACCGCATACTAAATTTGTATACGGGCATACATCAGGATTTTGAATGATGTTTTTTAAATTATGCAATTTTGCAGATAACTCATAAATTTGAGATTGATAATCAATAAGATCAAATGAATCAATCTTTAACTTTAGAGCATCCATCTGATCCCTCAAAGCAATTGCTTTATCATCCGTGTTGAAATCAGAACTTAAATCAGAATATGATTCAAGTTCTGCGTTGATACGACGATTAGCGTCTGCAGCAGCTTTATACGCAGATACTTGTTTAATATCTTGCATAATAGTATTAATTCGGCTGTCAATCTCATCAATATTATAATCTTGATCTACATCATCGTAGCAGATTAGCGATTGAATAGTGTTTTGAATGCGTTCAGATTCAGACTTCTTGAAGGCGAGCAAGCTTTTTAGAAATGCGTTCATCTGCCTAACGCCTTCAATTCCCTTAATAGATACAGGGCCATCACTGAAAATCTGATCCATACAGCTGATATGCTCTTCATATTCGCTGAACACAGATTTCCAGTCAATTGCAGCTGCATTATCTGGAAGAAAATTGATAAACCACTCTTTTAACTTATTTGCAGACATCCCAATAAAATCACTAAAATTAAAAATAGGAAGTTCAATTTCTCCAACAATATTTGAAATGTCTAAATCAGGATCAATTTCTACTGATGATGAGATTCGTCCATTTGATTTTGTCCAGATTCGCCGAATTCTATAGCTTGATCCCGATTCGTCAAGTAAATCTAGTGTAACTGCCATAGTGTGACTATTACTGTGCTTAAATATTGCTTCATTTGTTTTACTTGTTCCGGGAATATATCCGAGCAAAGCAAGCTGAATCGCTTGCAGAATAGTAGATTTTCCTGCTCCATTTTTGCCATAGAAGTAATTGACGTCACTTAGATGATACTTCCGCTTTTCTACATTATGTAGTCCTTCAATTGTAATATCCGTAATTTTCATGACTGCCTCCTAATATCATGTTTAGTTGAGTTTGAACCACGCACGATACTTGTTATCAAATGACAATTTATACTCGAACAAGCCGTTTATAAATGGTTCGTATTTAATAACGATTCGTCCTGATGTTAACTCATTACATTCAATATTCAGTTCATGCATGACATATGACAGTATACTATGCATATCGGATCGCTTCCTACGATGCTTATTTGGATACACATGTACATTTGGAGAAATTGATAGCATCTGATATCCTTCTAATGTAGATTGTATACTTACTTTGTATGCTACGTTTCTACAGTCATTTCGGCCGGACAGCCTCTTTGCAATGTGCTTTAAACATAACACAGTAATATCATATTTAGTCATCATATACCTCTCCTTTGTATATGAACAACCGACTTTTTGCTCGAGTAATAGCGACGTAATATAAATTCTTATTCTGCTCGTCTTTTAATTTCCAACTAAACCCTCCAGGCCCAATAACGTAGACATTATTATACTCTAATCCTTTTACAGAATGGGCTGTACCTACGTATAACTTTGAGTCTTCAATTGAATGTAATTTTCCTAAGCAGTACGCTATGAGATCGTTAGCACATTGGATTGTATTAGTATCTTCCATATACTTACTATCGATATACAACATATCCAATATCGAGTTGATGCGGCTGTCGATCGTTAATGTTGTGTCTTTTATAATTCTACGAATTTGAATAACATAATCCATCCGTTCACTAATTTGAGGCAGTCTTCCATATTCAGAAGATAAAATTTGTATAGGGAGCTTATCTGGATTGATTGTACAATTACGAATGTATTCTGCATAATTTTCTGAGCTGAGATATGTAGAAATCCAATCTGCAAAATATGCATTATCTGTAATTGACTTAAGAATCTGTTCAGCTTCGTTTTTCTGGATGTTCCGATCGTATGGCACGTTTAGCTTATCTAGATAGCTGCATACATCATCTACTTCTCTATTTGTTCTGCACAGAATAGCTGATGTTCCGTCTGTATTTGTGCTGTCTCTAATAATTGAATCTAAACAACTTGTGTCTACACATTTCATATACGGCACAGTTTCATATCGTTTTACTTTTACAGGCTTGCCAGACTTGGTAGATTCAATTTCAATTCTATATTCGTCATCAGCGTAATCGCTCATATTATTTGCAAATTTACAAATTTCAGAAGTAGAGCGATAATTTTCAAATAGCTTAATAGCAGTCCAATCAGGTGATTTTGCTAGTGCCTTAATAATAGAACTATCTGCGCCTCTAAATCCATAGATAGCTTGAAGGGCATCACCGCATACAAATATATCAGCATTTGAAAATGATTGAACAAAATTCCACTGTTTAGGGTCTGTGTCTTGGAACTCATCTACAAAGATGTATTGATACAAATCTTTATATTTTTGAACTGACGAATCATTTTGTTCAAATAAGCTACATATGCAATCAATTAAAATATCAAAAGTGATATAATTTGATTTTATTAGCTCTCTACGAACTGCTTGTTTATATGTATTATATTCAAATTGTTCTTTATAACTTAGATTGCTAGGATTAGCTAATTTAGCGCTAGATAGCTTTACATTTAACTGCAATTTTACTTTTGTTTCAATTCGAGACTTAGCACCTTCATCAACAATTTTAGGCACATACATGTAGCCTACTTGCTTTCTAACGTCTAGATCGTTACATAGAAGTGAATATGCGAAGCTATGGAATGTTCTAAATTCTGGTGTAATTGCCGATTCACACCTATTTCTGTATCGTGTTTTCATTTCAAATGCCGCAGCATTCGTAAATGTCAATGCTAAGATTCGTTCAGGATGACCTGTTTCAGAAGCAATTCGGATCATGCGTTCTATCAATGTGAACGTTTTACCCGTTCCAGCTCCTGCTAGACAAACAATATGCTTATCTTTACAATCTACCGCAGTTTGTTGTTCGGTGTTTAACTTTTGCATTATGTAATTTCACTCCATACAGTCGATATAGTAGTGTAGATCTGACTTATTATACAATATCTAATTTGTATAAAAAAAAGATACGAAGTAGATTACTTCGTATCTTATAACGATTCAAGCTAATAGTTACTTGTTATTTAATCTGACTGTATGTGAAATTTGAGATAACGCTGTTGAACTTATTATAAACTGCATCAGCGTCTTCTGTAATTGTAGTCTCGTCGTAGTCAATATGCCCATCTTCGGATTCAAAATAATCTTTCTTAGACACAATATTGTCAAGATCATACGTAAGTGTAGCTTCACAAGATATTTGATATCTACCTTCGTATCCAGGCATGTTTGGCTCAACAAGCTCATCAAACTTCTCTACAACACCGGATGGATCATCTAGATAAATATGATACTTATCATCGTACCAATCACCATTAGAAGAATCATTTGAATTGGCCCATGGATAGCTATCATCTTCATATTCCCAGTTACCATCTTCATCAACAAAGACTATAACTTTATCTAATTTAATATTAATTTCACCTGATGACTCCACTTCAGTGCTTTCAGTAGACACATTATCTGCGCTTGTAACTACAGAACGATCTTCGACCGACCAATTAATATCTTCTTCAAGCTCCTTTGCCATTTCATCGGTATAATTCAAAATATCATCAAATTCTTGATAGCTATCGGTGTCAACTTTAATTGAAGCAGAACCTGCGTAATTATCAGAAGATACACTCATGATTAAGTAATCGCCTCGGACTTTAAGTAAGTCTACATGGAACGGTTCAAGATAAGTATCCTCTAGGTAAGATACAACTTGTTGCTTAAACTTGTCTCCTAGCTCTGATTCTAAAAAATTCGGAGGAAGTATATTCCACCCAGACGATCTAGAGCTTGAGTAGATGTCTTCGTCATCTTCAAAGCCTGTGTACGAATCAAACCATTCTTTTGCTGCATCATAATCGTCTGTTTCAAAATCTGGCTCAGTATTGTACGGATCGTAAATATCGGCATCTCCAAAGATGAACACATGCAATGTATCGTCTTCGTTCGCATACCAAGTATACTCTGTATTGAATCCATCTGAATCTTTTACAATTTTTCTATCCATTTTATACCAATCGATTTCATCATCAGTGGACGCATTGATGATATCTCCGGACTGGCTATACTTGTGATTGTCTACAAGTTTATTTGTAGCGCCACAATTCTCGCATTTGTATTCGGTAGGCAGGAACGGCTTGTTAGATTCTGGGAATTCTACTAACACTCTATTCTTGTAGCCACAACTATCACAGTAAGTATATACATATCCAGATGTGGAAGATTGAATACTATTCATAGAAATATATGCTTCTGCGATTCCAGGCTCAACCATATCGAAGTACGCTTCATGATCATATTCCCATAATACTGAGTTTAAAGCTTCAGTCAACCCATATAGCCAATCGTAGTCAAGTTCTGCTCTAACTTCAACACGATATCGGTCATCCTCTACCTTACCTGCGTCGATAATTACCATATCTGCAATATCTCGTAAAGACCAATCTAATTTATCATGCAGATAGCTATAAGCAGCATTATATAATTTATCTTGCAATGACTTGATATCTAAAGAAGTTGCACTAACGATTGGCGTAGCAGATTCGTCGTAGAATACTGTGCACCCGTTGTCTCGAACATCATCATAGATAGCATAACTAATTTTCTTATGATCAAGCTCTTCTAAGAAAGTCATAAGCTCACCGGAGTTACGATCCTTAAATCGTCTAAGATGTGGAAAATCTCTACGAAGCGATTGATATTCTGATCCACTCGTGCTACTATGGGTGATCTTCGGTTCAATTGAGTGATTGTACTGTTCAAGCATTGATAACGTTTGATCAATAACTGTATCGCACCACTCGTTATTCTCAACATCCATATCATCAGCATTCATATAGAACGTCTTGCTAATTAATTTGTTGCCTCGATATACCTTTACAATTCCTTGCTGACCTTCACACCACGCATAATCTGCATCATCATACGGAGCAATTCTTGAAATTTGGAATTTAAATTTATCAAACATCCCATCTGCGCTACTGTCAGGAGACGTATTTACATGCGTATATCGAACAGCGTATTTATGGTTGTTATATGTAACAATATCTCTATGATCATAACTAGTAATTGTAGACTCGGAACTAGAAGCTACATATGCATCAAGTTGCTGCTTGAACTTATTTAACATTTCATTAGTATATTTCATGATATCCGACGGCTTACGAATTCTACGCATATCAATCTTTACATTGCTATCAATGATGTAATCATCGCATTCAAGCTCTAAAGATAAAATGTTATTGTCTACACGCACGTCGTAAATATCAAAGTGCTTGCCATATTCATCCATCAGAAGATCGCAGATTACATCTCCAAATTGGATGATATCATCTCGTGTGAAGTATTCATCATCCTGAATATCATATGCTCCACCATAAGATGCTGACTCTACTGGTTGACTAAGTTCTTGCCAATCAGATTCGGATGGTTTGTAATCATGATCATAATCATCGAAATCATCTTCATATTCAGCATCATAATAAGGCCCATTACCCCATGATTTTTCATCATATCCACAATCTAAACACAGCCCTGTTACATCATTAAATTTATTACCTCCGCAACTAGGGCAAATTGTGAGCATAGTTTCTTCTGACGCTTCAACTTTTGGATTTTTGCATGATCTGCTCGATTTAATAATTTTCAACTAAATCACCTCAATTGTATGAATAGATACATTACATAGTAATGATAGGATCAATTATTCGAACATCATCAATGATAATTGAATCCTCACCTTCAGGGCTAGTATATACGACAGCATCTCTACCATCATATGTTTGACCGTAGAATACGTAATTATCTCCACCACGCAAAGATTTAGGCGCAATTACAGGAGATAAAACAGATTTAATTTCGTATCCATCGTTCTTTACAATTTGACCAATTAAGTTTTCTGTAGTATCCTGGCTAGATAGGATCATATCAGCTTTAGCAGGAATATTGCAAGTATTAGTTGCGCTAGATACTGAGGAGTCTACTTTTGATTCAAATAAGTAAGCATCATCAGATGTATCACATGAATACAATCTATCTTGACCGTTATGCGCTCCGATGAATTGGTCGATAATGTCTTTTGCGATATACTGCTCATCTTTGAATGATTCTCGTAAAGAGTTGATGCATGCGTATTTATCATCAATATCATCCCATTCAAAGTTGTCTTGAATATAATCACCTATACGATTATAATGAATGTAATCGGGGTTAGGAGAATCGTAATCGCTAGAGCTCATGATTGTAGATGAATTTGCAGTTGATGTATTAGTAGCATGCACTAATTTACCCTTACGTTTAGCATCTGAAAATACTTGCTGAATTTCATCAAGGTATCCTTCTGTCTTCCTGTTCAATTGATATCCCGATTTAGTAGGACCTTCATCGCCTTTACCAGAGCCCTCATAGACAGTAATGTATACATCTCCGCCAGATTTAGTTAATTTCTGAATATTCTTGAGAACAGCTAATCTAGCCTCCGGCTCTTTAATCACGTTTAAAACATTGCTGCAAACTGTTGCATCCGCACCGCCATTTTGTCGTAAAGTTTTAACAACCTCACGATTATGCTCCGCGCTTCTATTATAAGGATCGTATACAAGCAAAGTAACATCCATGTCAGCAAGATGATTTACTGCGTTGTCAAATTTGCCGCCACCGTAATCTAATACAACATCACCGGGGTGAAAGCTCACCATCTTATAAATAGCTGGTAGTTTAGTCGAATTGATTGACGTATTTGCCGAATCATATTCTTGATCTGGATGATCTAAATCGAGTTCTTCATCTGACGATTTAATATCTTTATAGATAGTGTTGTACTCATCAATCTCTTTCTTTGCGTCATCTAATGACTTGTATCCGTGATCTTCAAGCTCACCATGCTTATCAAAGATAGCCCATCCTGATCCATCATCAAGCAGTTTAATTCGTTTTCCTTTATACAATACAGATAAAGGATTAGTACGATCACTAGAGCTCTGTACAATTCTAAACTTCATTATTATAAAACCTCCGTGTTACATATTTTCGATTTCATCAGCAGCCTCTTCAAATTGTGACGCAAGCTCTCTAATGAACTCAGCAAGGTCTTCTACTGTTTCACAATTGGTATATGCACCTCTAACAGTGCGCTGTACTTCGTACATCAGATCATTAGCTCTTGCGAATGCAGAAGATAAGATCTCTTCAACTTCGTCTCCCCAGCCGTCTTCATTCTCAGAAAAAGTATATGCTTTGATAGGCTTCTTAAGTTCTAATTTAGAGGTAGCTGATTTGATCACTCTTAATTTTTTCATAAATTCATTTCCTCCTAGTATTTAATTCTTTCATATAATGTTTATATTCTGATTGATTAAATGTAGCTTTTATCTGGTTTGCTATTTGATAGCACTGATAAGAACAACATTGATTCTGATTGTCTGCAAACGAAACATGATATATGCTATTTGCAGCTTTAATGAATTGTTTACCGCATATAGAACACGTGGTATATGCAAGTACATTACGCATCTGATTCACCATTATTCACTGATTTAACTACCCATCGTAAATATTGAGTAGTCTCTCTGTCGCATAGAGGACAAATACCTGTGATAGATTCAATTGGCTGATCAGATTCAACAACCGCAGAAATAAAGATGCCGTGGCAAGTTTCACACTCAGCAATAAAATGGTTGTTGATATTGTTATCTATATCAATATTTGGATCTTCTACTCTAATCTCATCAATTGAATCTTGCAGATCTTCAACCTGATCGGACAGCTCATCGATATTATCTTCAATTGAATCATCTGAAATTTCAAACAGAGGATCATCCGAGTCTTCTTCCTCGTCTGAATTACTTAGAGATTCATCGTCTTCAAGATCGTCTTCTGCACTACGTATATATTTGTAACTAGATGCAGTAACCTCAGATTTTTTAATTGAGATGCTATCTGCAACTGATTGACCAACCTCATCTAAGTCATCAGTATAAATGACGGAATCATCAGAGCCAGTTACATAGTGTAATACTGCTTCTGACTGAATTCCGTCATTATCAAAGATAACTACAGCTTCGAGTTTTTTGTCATTATTTGATGATCTAGTATACTTTGTAGTGATGCTGTTAATTGTTAGACGACAATTACATTTAGACTGGATAATATCAAGTAGTCGATCTGCATCATAATATGCTCGATCTTTTAAAGATCTGTATATGCTCATAAATCTTACTACCTCCTAATATTTGCTAGAATAATCTATCACAAATATAGAAGGTAGAAATCAAGTTTAATAACTTGTAATTGCTAATTGGTCTGCAAATTGTAGCATATGGACCAAGGGATAACGTTCATTAGCATGCTGGAATTCATTTACTTCGTTATCTGCTACGTTCCATCTGCCCATGTGCCAACGAATTGATAAGCACTCTTCATCATTGAGCTTGAACACTTTCATTGCTTTATATAAAGATTCAACTCCATGCCCAAGCGGAATTGTCGAATCGTTACGTTTAAATGCATCAACTTGTTCCCATTGCCCTAAATCGTTTTTGACATTGCGCTTATATGTAGAGTACAACCCGATTTTGCACCAATCGTGACACAGAGCTACAAGAACAGCTCGATGAATTGCGGATCCTTTGAACTTATCTAAAATTGATAAATTCTGGATATTATAAACTACACGTAGTGTATGGCTCAGCAATCCACCGATCTCTGCATCGTGATAAATTGTAGATGCAGGCGCGTTATAGAAGTCAGTGGATCTTAGCCAGTCAAGCCGGCTTTGCAAGCTATCAATATAATCATCTGGATTAGAATTCCCTAAGTACGCTCGAATAAGCCCGCATCCGATGAATAACGTTTCATATTGAGTTACATTTGCTTCCTGGTTACTGTCTACCTCATGCTGTTTACTTACGTAGTATTCTGGCCTAGACTTGTATTCTTTGAATCGATCGTTGATCTCATCAATAGATACATTATCTGATTTATTTAGAATTGAGCATCCCATATCAGAATCAATAAGATCTCCAATATATTGATGATTGATAAAAATTCGAAATACTTGACTTGAATGAGGTACAAACCAAACTTTATGGTCGTTATAGCGAGCACAATTAGAAAAATCAAGCTTAGTATACATATAGATGCCCTCCGTATTATTTATCTATCTATGTTAACGATTCTTCGAATATAGTTTGTAGAACAGTATATCTCTAAACTGATTAATTATTGAAGATATTCTTTGCTTCGACAAATTAAATACGATAGCAAGATCCGATTGTGACATCCCAATGTGAGACAAATAATATCGAATTATCTGTTGATGACGCTTAGGGATGCATTCTATACATGATTCGATGACTTGCCATATCTCAATTTCGCTATATAGATCATCTGGATCTATTAGTAGATCTTTGAATGTTACATCTTCAAGACCGGATAATTTTGTATCTAGAGAAACGTCGTCTGCGTACTTTCTAGCTCGACGACTTTCGATATACATCTCGTTAGTCATACATTTCATTGCATACGAAGAAAACGCAACATTATGCTCTGGGTTGAAAGAGATTCCAGCTTTTGTAAGTCCATACAGCGCGCATGATATAGCATCTTCAACAGATAAACTGAATCTTGCATGATGCTTACCTGCAGCATAATACGCTAATCTTAAGTTTGATTCTATCAGCTCTTTTGTATCAGCATCCATATCATCACCTGCATATAAAATTGATCTATACATAGAATAACGATGCAACATATTTAATACGCTGCATCGTTATTCTTTCGAAAGGAGGGCATCATGAAAAATGTCGCGTGTGGCTGCCAAACATTAGAAGTAATCGTGATGGTATAAATAATTATGACTTTTTAAGCTGCCTGTATACCTGGTTGACTCCAGTTGCGCTGAGTCCACTGACGATGCCAACAGCAGCAGCTGTATACCAATCGTTTGCAGGGAAATCAGGCAAGCTGATTGCAAATCCAACTACGCCAAGAGCTAAACCAGATACTCCGCAGATAATCGGGATCCATTTATTGTCTAAAGGTGTAGCTTTTACAATCTGTCCAACTAAATATACAATCACCACAATGGATGCTACAGTAGCAATTCCAAAATCCATAATGTGATCATCTCCTTATATATTATCTTTATCAATATTATATAAGGTATTTTCAAATTTTATCCGAATTATTAAACGCAGACGTACAGTACTCTACAATATCTCCTGTATAATCGAGCAATTCTTTGCGACTTGGAATTGTTTCAATCTCTGCATACGGAATAGTCCAAGAGTTGATTTTCTTGATATTTAATGACTTCTTATTGCAATCTTCTAACTTCTTTATGTCTTTAATATTGAATATAAAGCATCGTTTATACGAACTGAATAGCACAATAACAATTCCAAATACGTGATCAATTTCGCTTTTAACTAACAGATTATCATGCTGATATTCTGTAATTAATGAAAAATCAAATCGATCATGATACGTCGCTTTTGACTCAATGTAAAAGAAGTAAGGCGATTTAAACAGAATGAAATCACATATGTTCTTAGATCCATAGAACCCAGATAACTGGTCGGGTATTCGATCTAAGCAATATCCTTCATCAGGGTGATTTAACCAGCTTCTTAGCTTTGACTCAGCCTTTTTACCTAGATCCAATCAGCGCACCTCGTATTACAAATACTAAGCTGTTATAAAGATTCTTCAATATTGTCTACAATATAGTTTACGTTTGAATCAAACGCTGTATCCGTAATTGTTAGATCTGCAATCGGCACATCAAACTGCAGAATCTTATTTGCATACGGAATTGTAACAATAATATCTGAAGCTTCTACTGTGTACTGCAACCCATCTCTGATATCTTTATCCAGATTCTGCTTTACAGCTTCCATTGTCTTGTTTAAAAATGATGCGTAATCAGGTTGAATTTCATCTTCTTGATGGGCAGATGTAGCAGATGCTGTGTACTGTTTTCCAGATAAATCATCAATTCGAGTTTCGATAGCATCAATTAAATCATTTAGGGATTGTCCTCTAGAGCATTTAATAATCTTCATCTGTATCACCATCCTTAACTTTCAGCTCTACAATCTTGACCGGTTTAACAACATTATCATACATTGTAGATTTTCTAATGTTATAAGGGTTATTCCAGGTATTTGGATCTTTATCAACGTATCCATTTTCGTCAACGTACATTGCAGGAATATCGAATACCGTAAATTGCGCAGGAGTCGCTTTTACAATTTTACGATATACGCGGCCTCTATAATATTTACCATTAGTAGATAAGATTGCTTTATCAGTCCCAATCATATCTTCAATGTCTGCTTCAAGTAGCTGTTTATCAAAATTAGGCTTACCGATAGCATAGTCTGGATTAGTTACACGAACATACTCTGAATATTCTGGAGGCGTAATCCTTCTAAGAACTTCATTCCAGTCGATGTTATTAAGAGCTTGCAGCACATCAAGAATTTCTTTTAATTTATTTATATGCTGGTCTGTAGTAGCTTTTAGCCCTGACCAAGATGATGACTCTTTCTTAACATCTCCATCGCTGCTAAGTGAAACTTTCCATGTCCAAGACAGAGGAGAATCATCATCAAACATGTGTTGCTCGTCTTTAACTGTAACTTCAAATCCCGAATCATAACTGTCAGATGCAGTAATATCAAGATCCAATGAAGTATCAGGCAGCTCTGATCTAATCTCTTCTATCAATTCATTCGATCGAGACCTGTATTCTGATAAATACTCACCATGCTGTTTATTATACTCTGCTTTACGTTCGGCATATTCTGCTTCGTATTCAGCCTTACGTTTTAAGATGTCATCTCTTTTAGATGCAAGAATTTTCATGTTTCAACCTCCTTTGATATTATTTGCAATTTCTTCAATAAAAGAAGACAGATTATCAGATAATCTAGATGCAATATCTTGAGATGTAGCGTACTCACCAGATCTGCTTAGTAGCTCTAATCCTGATAGTATATAATCAAAATTGTCATCGAGCATATCAATTGATTCATCAAGCTTATCAGATAAATCATCAGTGCTTGTTCTAATCATTCGCTTCATTAAACTCACCACCTATTTGTATTATGTGAAATAACTAGTATTATTCCTACTTACTTATAGTAGTTCACATTATATATAAGGTGATAATTAAATAATTGTCAATCATGCACCTAGAAGCTTATATAATAAATCGGGATTATTTTTGAAATCTAGAACACCATCTACAATATATTTAGATGTAGCAGCTTTTTCGTATACGATTTCATGCACTCTGTCATCTACGGTATTTCTAGATATAAGTGTATATATTTTTAGACTTTCTTTTGTTCCGATTCTATATGCTCTATCTTCTGCTTGAGACTTATCAGTAGCATTAAACGGCTCGTCTAGAAATATAATGTTGCTAGCTGCGGTAACCGTATGAGTAGTTCCAGCAGCTCCGATAGTTCCAAGTAATATCGTATACTCGGGATTGTTTTGAAAAACTTGTTTATTCTTCTCCCTTGCGCTATCAGACATAGTACCTGTGAAACAGCAAACTTTGTATTTACTATATAGCAGCTTGTATACCATTCGAAGCGGTTCTACCCAATTAGAGAAAATAATAACTTTCTCTCCTGCTGCGTGAATGTCTTCTAGAATTTCAAGCATACGCTGCATCTTTGCGTTATGCTTAATATAATTCTTGTCTACAACTAAATTCTTGTCTACTAATTCGGGAGATCCATTTACTTGTCTAAGCTTCAAAAGCTTGACCATAGGGTTGGATAGCTTTAATATAATTCCTGCTTCTGCAAGAGTAGCAGCTCTAATAGACTCGTATAATTTCTGTTGATAAGGAGTATTATCTACGTACTCAGTGAAATAAATTTTAGGCGGCAGGTCTAGCACCTCTGATTTCAATCGGCGGATCATATTGCTTTGAAGCATAGTTTTAATTCTAGGGATATTCTTATACCCTATTACTTCATGACCTCCAAATCCTCCAAATACACAAAATTCATTACACCATGTATAGTAGCTACTAAAATTATGCGCATCAATTAACTTCATAGGAAGAAATACGTCTGTAGGTTTCTTAACAATAGGAGTGCCAGTCATAGGAATCCATTCGCACTTATGAGCTGTTGCTTTTTTAATACGCATAATTTGTTTTCCTTGAACTGAGGTGGGACTCATATTCTTATGAATTTCATCAATTACAATCATATTGATCTCATTCTTCTCAATATAATCAATTATTAGATCTGCAAACAGATATTTTCTTCCGGATTTAGCTCGTAATGATTCTACATTGCAGATTAAAAAGTAAGGAAGTTGTCCATACTTGCGCTGTCCATACATATAACCCGATTGTAAGTCTTCAATTTTAGCTTTGCTGCCTCCATCGTAGTTAATTGACCCATTTCGTCTTATACGAGCTCCGAGGATATATCCAAATAGATTGCCGTGTGTTGCAGATTCGATTTCTTTCTTCCAGTTATACTTTGATGAATTTATATTACAGATTATTAAACAGTGATTAAAGTTATACTGCTTTTTGTTATAGATAGCTAAATTTATTGCTTCGCTCGTTTTTCCTAGCCCCATATCGTCGCCAATAAGAAACCCAGATCTAAAACCACGTTGTTGCTTATCAATAGCGTATCGCATGAAATCAAGCTGATGGCTGTATGGTTTTGACCCTTCTTTAACATAGTACGGTATGTTTGATATATCGATAGGTGGAATCTTTGTAGTAGATTCAATATCGGCATTTTCACCAAGATGTTCAGATGAAGCTATCTTACACACAGATTCATATACAGTTCCTTTTATTTGATTTAGAAAAAATCCTAAATTATTTTTTGGAATTGTCCACATTTTACAATCTGAATGCCATCTTCGACCAGGGATCTGCTTAACAATATCTACTAAAGTAGGATCGTATCTGAATCTAATTTCATACACGCTGTCGTTCTGAGTTACAGTGATCACGATGAATTCTCCTTATTAATATCAGTAACATCAACCTTTAACTTTCTTGAATGTATACCCTTTATACGGTAGCCCGTTACTCATGTAGTAACTTATAGAGCTTGGGTCTAATCCGTATTCTTTGGCTGCGTCTGTTTGAGATCTAAATAACGATTTTGTTTCTATACAATAAATAGTTCGACTTGTTATAGGGTAAGCAAATGAATCAATTGCTGCGTTTAATTCATCATCACTATGTTCACAATTAGCTGTATCCATCGAAGTCATATCGCTAATTCCTAAACTACTATCTATATCGTTGTTTGAGATCTTAGAAACTAAACTATTTATAGATAGTATTTTGCCGTTTAATCTAAATTTATACCTTCCCGATGCACTAATCTGATGCAAGGTATTTGAATCAGGAATACATTCTTTAAACTCTGTAACCATTATGCAATTATTCTTCAAATCAAGAACTTCAAATAACATTATACATACGCCTCTATAGTATTTTGATATACACCTATATTCGTATCAAAATAGTAATTAAATACCAAAATAATTTGATGCTTAATTAAATTCTGTTCCTCTTTCAACGACCTTGCTTGACAAGTCAAGTCTTACTTGATCTCCGGAGGCGTCAATTTCCACGTACGCCGTGGTATCTACTTATTATAACGATTCAAACGAAAGCCATTCTTAGCCCTTCGTTCAGTATATTCTTTGCTGCATTGATATCTCTATTAACGATTCTATTAACAATAAATATGCCTAGAAGGCGTACCTTCTAGGCAAATATCTATGTAAAAATCTAACCCTATATGGGTTAAATTAGCTACTGCATGTCATTTAACATTATCAAGAAATTGTTCGATATCTTCGTATCGCAAATAACCGGTTACTAATCCAGCTTCGGGCACACGTACTTTTACTCTTACGAATCGAGATAGCACTTCTAAAATTCGTACTTGCCCTTTAACCCTTCCGCTGTATCCAGACACATTAGGAGCTCGATAAATCTTTACTGGATGAGAAATACGAATATACGCAGGCACAAGGTTATTTATCTCACTAGTTTCGCTATCTAAAGATGAGATATCTGCTGATTCTGGCTCCGTATTGTTATTTGAAGCTTCATCAGACGCAATGTGCGTGTCAGCTTCATCTACGTTTAAGTTCGAATCCATACATTCAGTCAAATCAGAATTTAATTCAGATGAGCTGCTTAAGGTATCTTCATCACTAGGGTTTAATTCGCTTTCGACAATTGGCGCAGCCTTAGGTTTTCTGCCTCGTTTTTTAGGCTCAACTTGTTGTAAAGAAGCAGGTTCAACTGCTAAACCGTCAGAATTATCAAGCACGACCTTATCGTTTTCCATAATAGATGCTACTCCTTTCGATACGAATACAGCTGATACCAAATCATATTAGTCAATATTCGTATTCGTTGCTGTTTTGGTTTAGAAGATATACTACCATATAAATATGTAAGGTTATGTTTACGCATAGACGCTCTAATCGAAGATTTCACACACTGCTTGATGTCTGACTCAGTAACATGTTCTAAAACATTAGAAATTAGTGTTTGCTTATACGATATTCTATTATGATATTTAATCCGCAATGATAAATCGTCAGGGAGTTCAGCTGTAACACGGTAAGTGATAGCTTCAGAATGCATCAGCACATTATCTGTCTTTGCAGCAAGTTGTCTAGCATCAGATCCAATTCGAGCTACTGCAGCAAATATGTTGCCACCGTTCAAGTCAACTATTTGTTTAAAAGCGTGCTGTTCTTCCTTATAATTCATAATACTTTTTCCTGCACCGAGGCCCAACACCTAGAAGAATAGACTTAGGATGTGTCAGCTTTTTCCCACATACACTACATACACCCGCATGATATAGCTTCATCGGTGTAGTTTTAATCTCATTTCGCATCCATCTACTAATATATTTTGCGCCTTTGACAATTTCGCAGTCATTCGACCATGTAGACGCTCTAGTAAGCTTAAATTGAAATCTGCTATCTAGCATACCACAATATAACCATTCATTTGATGATACTTGTGAATATACAAACAATGTGTTATCCGGAAATTTATCTCTCTCCCTAGGTGCAGTAAAAGCATATGTATGATGAATTCCAGTAGGTGACTGCAATGTTACAATGCCTTTACCACCAGTAAGATACTTACGTATAGATTCTGAAGTAGTCAGTTCATATGAAGATTCAGGATACGTTACGTACATAAAAGCTCCTCCTAGACTCATTATTATATCGTATATCAATAATAACGATTCTAGGAGTTTATAGTGTAATGCTGAATTACAGCATACGATTTAATTTATAGTCGCATTCTAACGTCCAGTAATTAATCCAATCATCAAATATGCTTTGAACTTGATGAGGTACGTTTGAGTAGCAAAATTCTAGCGCAAACACATAGTCTTTGATTGTAGAAATTGCAGTTTCAATTGCACGAGGTCCTTCTACATTTTCAGAAGGGCACATATTAATTGCACGTTTTACAAGCTCAACCGGAGATTGGATAGATGCTGACACTTGTAACCCTAGCTCAGCAATTACGTCAATATCTTGAACGAGCTTATATACATAATCACCGAGCATAGTATGAATACGCATAAAGTGCGGGCCCGTAACATTCCAATGCAGTGTCTGAAGATTAAGCAAGCAGCTGTATGCTGCAACTACAAGATTTTCATATGTACTTGCAGTATTAGGCGCTGTATCTGCAACCTGAACATTGTACTCATCTCCAGATAAACAAATATCATAGGTAGTCGGTGTTTCCGGAACGGATTCGCAGAAACTGTCATCCATGCATACATCTTGCAACATCTTGTAACCTTCAGCGAGTCCGATATTAGATTCCGACGATAAACAATTAATGGTAGTATCTGATGATGTAGTGATTTTCTTCAAAGTAGCTCGTACGTTATAACTTTCTTTCACAGAATCACCTTCCAACTCTTCAGATTTTCGAAGGGTATCTTCGTTAAGCTGATCTTGAATATACTTTAAAATAGTATCATCAAATTTATCTGCTTTAACGCTTTCGTATGTTTTAGACGGACCAGATTTTGGTTCAAATACCATATTATAGATATCACTTGAGTCTTCTACAGGAATGCATTGGACCTTAAATGTTGTCCCATTTGAAGTAGTAATATCCATCTTAAGTATTTTTGATGCTTTATCTTGCTGCATCTTATCATACTGAATCCCAAAATCAAGTAAAGACTTCAAGCTTTTTGTGACAATCGGCCCTACAAGAGCAGCTGCGCTTGCAAATGATTTTATCCAGCTGACACGACCAGATTCGATAGCACAATTAGAATTAGATTTAGTCATTTTAAAAATCTCCAATATTTTTGCGCCTCAAACTAAATAGATAGCTTAAGGCGCAAACATAATTACTTACGCACGATTCTGCGCACGGTACGACCGGAAGCAGTTTTAGAAGCCTTTACAGGAGTAGACGTCTTACGCATACGCTTAGAAGTTTCTACTAGCTCTTCATTGCCTTCAGCTTCTACAGTATACTCATCTTCGCCAACAACAAACGTTACGGATTCGCCGTCGTCGCTAGCTTCAACAGATACATCTTCACCAGTCACTTCAGAAACCAGATCAGCAACATCTTCCGCTTCAAACAGAAGGTCCATCACTTCAGTTTCGATTTCATCGTTAGCACGAATCGTCTTGCGAGAATTCTTTTGAATAACCATTTTACATTGCTCCTTATAAATAGATATATTTTAGTTAACTATAACTAATCGATGCTTCTTATTGTCCATTTCTGTACGAATTGCTTCAAGCTCTGCGTTGCCTTCGGCTAATAGAGCTGCTCCGTCCAGCGTAACGTTAGAACCTTCAATCGTATATTTAGATCTAGCTCTACCAAGTGCTACTTTCATATAAGCAACAGATAGTCGTACTAGATAATCAATATACGTTTGACTTTTGATTTCAGATACATCTTGGAAATCGGGCACATATCTAACAGTTACTGATACAGGCCTAGGATCTCTATGAGTGAGATAAACTACCTCATTATATTTATCATAAGTCCATTGAAAATCAGTAGTAAGCGTGTTTCTAACTTGTGCTAGCGCTAATTCTGTCATAATAGGATCGATATTTAGAGATGTAGTATTTCCGATTGCGCTATAGGTATTTACAGAAGCAGCAACTTGAAATACGTTACCTGAATCAATAGTATTTAAGGTTAATCCGATACGGGGCATTGCAGGAAATACAGATAATATTCGAGTAGTCTTAATTCCTAGCTTTTTCAAATCGAGCCGGGTGCTAAACGGAACAGTCTTATCTACCGGAGTGCGAATATAGCGCTTTAGCTCTCTAAACGCAATTAAGATCGCTTGTTCAGTCTGCAATCCTTCTATGTTCTTGACAGCTGGAAAGCCTAGCTGAAATTGAACCTGTTCTTTGATCTCATCGATTGTCATAAGCTAGACCCCCTAACTGCGTATTATGCTACAACGGGTTCAGAATCCTTCAATCGAGTAAACGTCTGACCTAATTGAAGCTCATAAGATTGTTGATCGTATGCAGTAAACACTTTTGTTACAGTAGTGCTGCCACTTACAGATGTGCTTCCGAAATTACCTGTTTGATTATCTGCATCTGGGTTGCTTGAAGCTGACTTATTTTCAGTACCGATACGAACATCGGATTCTACTGATTCGTCCTCAAAGGTGCATCCAGCAACAACAAACTCAGATACACTCGTAGTAATACCTTGAGGCACATCGGAAGCATCTTTATCAGATTCGCCTCCACGGGCTGTAACTTTGATAGACGCCTTCTGTGCTCCGTTATTTTTGAATGTGCATTCATTAACATGCACGATTGCATCCGATACTCCCATGAGATTCATGTCAACAACATAATCGCCGTAAGTATTAGGTTCATTAATTTCATCTGTAGCACAATTAATAAACTGGCAGTTATCTAAAGACAATCTACTAATTTCAGTACCATAGATGCCTTTCTTAGTGTAGTTTTGAACTGTACACTTAGACATTACAACATCAAATGGTGATTTTCCAGCAGTTTCTGTTTGATCTTGATTATGCACAGCCCAACTATCTGTAGACTTACCGTCAAACACAGCGTCTGTAACAACTAAACTGCCATGAAGTTCGCTATTATCAGACTCTAGTTCAATTGTGCCGTTGATAACATGCGTGTTACCTACAACATAGGCAGATTTGCCGGGAGCTACTTTGAATCCGGATGCCAGATCATCAGTAATCGAAACACGAACAGCCGATGACTGAGATAGTGCAGATACAATATCTTGTGCATCCGCAGTTTCAACAAGCGTGCCCGGTTTTACAACATAATGACTGCTAGCAGAGTCAAACATTGAAACTTTATCAGACTGAACATACGATTGAACATCATCAGAATACGCTCCGCCTGTAATAACAACACTGCCGGTGACACCATCCTTATCAGTAGTGAGTACCGAACCTGCTTCAGACTCGATCAATACTCCGTCACTAACAGTAATGCTACTATCCGCATAATTCGGATATCCAGCTCCGGTATCCATAACAATACCATAGCATCCAATTTGTCGACTTGCGTCTCCAACAGTTCCTTGTGAGGTTCCAGTAACTGTAAATGCAGTATTAGATAGGTTAATTGTGCCAGCTCTCTGTACAATTCCTGCACCAGACTCAATTGACCACGAACCCCCGTCTACCGTAGTTACACCTGTCTGAGGCTGATAAATACCGCAAGCAATACGGCCTTCAGTTCCTTGTTTGCCAATGAAGGAACCTCCATGGATATTAATAGTAGTACCTCCATATCCAGGAGTACCATTACCAGCAACAACTGCATTATTGAGGGCTTCGAATACACCACTATTTACAGTCAATGTAGATGTTTTAAATGCTAGAAGAGTTGATTGCGCTCCTTTAAAGTATCCATCATTAATGACTACAGTGCCTGGTCCTTGAGTTTCTTCTGATCCACCAACAGCTACTGCCATATTAGTTAATGACTCGTAGTAACCTCCGTTGATGGTAATTTCTGCACCATTGATAGCAAATACAGGAGTAGTAGACGCAATAACAGATCCCTTCGATTTAGCGATCTGCTCCGCATCTTCATTAGATACAGGATAGTCTAACGTAGATATAGGTGATCCGATAATTAATTTAGCTCCGTTATCTGCAACAATGCCTTTCCCATCAGGCACATTAATTGTATGCCCAGCTAAATCTAAATTGATCGTTTTAGCTTGAGACAGTGTTGTAGGAGCAGTTATATCGGCATTGAGCATGATTGTACTACCATCTGGAGCTTCATCAAATGCTTCTTGTACAGTGTCGTAACCAACACCATCAATCTGAGCTGCGCCGTAGTTAGGATCATTGATATATGTTTCAGCCAGTGTTTCAATAGTATCAACTGCCATACCTTCATCCGGCGTGATGGTTAAAGTTACATCTTTCCCATACACAACAAGTTGGGGATCAAGCGTAATCTGACCGCCAGTAGATCCTTCAATAATAGGAGTAACAGTTAACTTGTATTTGTCAGGTACCGATGTATCGCCAGTGGTTTCAGCACCAGTAACTGAGATGGTATGATCTTGTTGAACATTTGTAAATGTATATGAAGCCCATCCACCATCGTTAGGGCCAGCAGATTGACCATTGTTAACGTAACTATTGCTATCAATTGTTACTGTATCAATTGCAAATCCGGGGTTAGCAGAGAAATCAACAGTAGCAGAATTGCCAATCTTTACCTTAACAGCTTCAGCCTGCCCGTTAGATGTAACAGACGTATTATCGTCATGATTTAGTGTAATAGTAAACCATGTTTCGCAAACATCAGGGATACCATCTCCATCTGTGTCAATAGAAAATACAAATGTTACAACAGTATCTTCAGTTACATCGTTGATTGTATACGTACCAGAAAAAGGTTGTTCAGCGTCATTATTAGTATACTGAACTACGTCACCGACCTTAACTTGGTAAAGAGCATGACCTTCTCCCGGCGTCACGGTGAACGTTAAATCTTCACCGAGAGAAATTTCTTTTTTTAGTGGATCAACAGATCCGGAACCATCTGTAGTAGCTGTAACTGTGACAGTCTGATATTTATCCGGAACTCCGTCATCATTAATATCTGCTGAGAACGTGACCTTAACTTCTTGATTTTCTGTTACATCAGCAAGCTTAAAAGACGTCCATGTAGATCCATCAGGTAATTTATTTGTAGGCACTATATGCTCCCTCCGTTAAATGGTATCGTCTCCATCATTAATATATGTGTCAGAATCGTTTACAGTAATAGTATCAACTGCCATACCTTCATCCGGCGTGATTTCAATAGTAGCATCTTCGCCTGTCAGCACATATTGAAACTCAGGGTCAACCGATCCGCCAGCTTCAGCTATTGCAGATACTGTATGCTTATATTTATCTGGGACAGCTGTATCATCAGAACAAGTATCAAATGACACAATTATCTTCAGATTATCTTTAACATGATCAATTGTTACGTCAACCCAACTAGAATTGTATGGCGGTTCAGAACTACCATTATTGATATACTTTGTACCATTGATATCAATAGTATCAACAGCATATCCTGAATTTGGAGTAATCTTAAACGTAAATGGATCATCCAGAGCCACTTCTGCCGAATCCGGTTGAACAGAACCGTTACCGTCTGCTATAGAGATGGTAACGGTTTTCTGATCAGGCTCCGGTTCCGGATCCGGAATTATTTTTTTTCTACAGTTACCTCAAACTGAGGCGCAAGCTGCTTACCCAGTTCCATATAATAGAAAGCTTCTTTATAGTCTTCTACGTCAAACTCAACTTGATTGTCTTCGCCTACAACAGCAAGCTTAAACTGAGCAAGCGGAACTGGGAACGGAATTGACTCAGAAGCATAAGGTTCTACAACCGGCGCATATCCATACTTATCGGCTACATTAGTAGCGTAGATGGACTTACCATACTTCTTTTCCTTATCATACCCTACTTCAGTAGAATCAGTAATCGGAGTATCTACCGGATAACCATTCTCATATACAGCAGAGTCGATGTAAGAGTTCTTCGGGCAGTAGTAGCTACTGATCGGAGCTACCGCAACTGCAGCATCAGTTTCAGTACCTTTGTACGTAATAGTAACTGAATATGCCATTTTAATACCTCCTAAAAGATTTTTAATCGGTCAAAATATTAAAAATCTCTTCACTCGTAAAGTTTCTCACGCTTTACTTATCACAAAGATATTAAAGGTTGGTAGATATAGATATAGTATTAGATATCAGAATATATAACTTCTAAATTATGATCAATTGCAATTGAATGTATAATTTGAAATACTTTAAAATTTTCCCAACCTGAACAGAAGCATATAGTAGAACATTTACTAAGATCTTCTAAAAATTTACCTAGGTAATATATTGCAAAATGCTCTACACCCTGTTTGCGAATATGCTCAATTGTAGATAGATCTCGACTAAACACCGTGTTTATTACGTCATATTTAACGTTATCGTGCAAAGAGTTCATATGATTGATAACGAGGTTTCTATTGTTAATTATTTCTTGATCTGAGCTTCCGTATGTAGGTTGAATAATCATCGCTTTAGCAATAATCATTAATTGCCTCCTTTATCTAAATCAACTAGTTGCTTTAATTTATTGAGATCATAATCGTCTCCAAGGATATTTTCAATCTGCTGCAATCTAATAATTGCTGCATCTACGCACGTTGTAATATCGCAAATAGCACATTTATTAAAACACGAATTGCAGTTCAACTGCGCGCTCGATTTATCAGTAATCCTTTTCATATTATTTCCTTTCTGGAGGCTCTGGCATTGGCATCCAATGAGTAACTGGATGCACAATTCGTAATCCGTCAACCTTCCATGACCCATCAACAGTATGGCCTGTAGTAACTCGCATAACACCTTTGCTATCAGAATATGCAACAATTACTCTATCCGATAAAGATCGAAACATTGACTTAGTCCATCGGTTTGTACCATAGAACGATTTAAAGATGCTATCATACTCTTTGGGCATATCATCTTCCACACGTATCCAACTAGTCATTAACCGCTACTCCTTTCTAACCGTAAAAATATCTTATATTATTTGTTCAAATCATCAAGAATATTGATTAGAGCATGAATTCCTTTAGCATCGGTCACACCTACAATCTTACCAGTATTAGCATAAAATTGGAATAATTTACCATCGGATTTACGGTAACAATGAAAATGTCCGGTTACTTCATTCTTAAGCTGATATTCGACATTATGTGATTGCAGCATTTCAATTGTATATGAGATACGAGGAGATTGACTAGAAGTATTTAAATTATTGTCAGCATTGACAGTATTAGCAATAGTAGATTGTCCTTGATGATCATCAGCATGTTTAATCATGCATTTTGTAGTATCTATAGACTTTCCGCATCTTGGGCATTGATAAAGCCGTCTATCATGCAAGGAAGTTTTTAAAGGTCATCCGTTTGAAAGAGTATTATAACAATTTGGGCAATAAACATCAGGATCATTAGGGTACTGAATCATCGGGATCATAGGATCATCTAGTATTGCAAGCTTGTTGCTATTATCAGCTTCAACTATCTTCTTTAATCGACCGAGATCATAATGATCATCAAGAATATTTTCGATTTTAGCAAGGCGGTATATTGCTGCAGAATAAGCTTTGTCTCGATCTTTCCATTTGCAAGGCACGTACCCAACGTCAATTAGCTCATTCCACTTTGTAATTCGCTCCATCTAGCATACCCTCTTTCAATTATCATAGATATATTTGTTGAAATTATGCTCTGCATTTGAATAAAAATATCATTTTATCAATAAGCAAGCATCAAGATTGATGCAATGCCAAGAAACGATAGTTTCTAATTTCTTAAAGTATCTTCATGTTGGTAAGAATCTATATCTGCTTTCATAGCTTCAATGAACTGCAAAGTAATCTGAATATCCTGCTTCAACTCTGCTTCAATTTCTTTTTGTTTATCGTGTTTCTTAATACTTCGTATAAAATAGGTGAATCTAAAATAATCAATTATATTAAAATACACATATATTCGATTCGTAATAAATGTGTAGTAATTATAGTACTTTTGATTATCGTGAATATCGTAATAGCAGCGCAGCTCATCAATACTCCACTTATTTGCATTAATTTGATAGATATGATAAAACGAATCAAACTTCATTCGTATCGCAGTAGCTATGACAACGGGATTTGATTTTGTATCAATGATACTATCTAACCAATTAATATATTTATGCAATAATGCAATAGATACTAAAATGATAATTAGAATAGTGCCTACCCAAATTGCAATAAATACATACCAGCAAATTAAACATACAAAACATGCAGATCCGAGCACTACCCCTATCGCTTTCAGCATAGAATTTACTAGGTGAACTTTCTTTCTATAGCTGATAATTTCATTCATCTATTAATCCTCCGCGCTGCTTCTGCCCAGGCTTCGTCTGTTAGTGGGCGTCCGCATTCTAGGCAAAATCTTGCTTCCCCTCCGCAGGTTTCAGCAAGAATCAAACGATACGCAGATCTTCCGTCAGGTAAAGAGCACAATTTGCACGGTGCCCACTTGCTTCTGTCGATGTGAGTAGCTTGACATGGATAAGCTATTCACTCTTTTCCATAGTCACAAAAATCATAATCAACATGAATCAAATCAGCTCGCTTTTCATCCCAAACACGTACCTAGGAGCTTCTTACAAGCCCATATCCGTCAAAATCGTCATCTTTGTCAGAAAACACAGTATGATCTACAACATGCAACCACACCGGCTTCCCGTCCATTTCTCGCAGCTGTTCTAAAGTCAACGGCTTTAAATTTTCAATGTCCATGCTTCTTCCTCCTTAAATCGTTTGATTTATCGGCTGTATTTAAACACATCAATCACAAACAAAATCGCCACCGCGAACAAATACGTCACTACAGATACGGCTAGATTAGACGGTACGTTGCTAAAAGCCGCCGGAGCTAACAAAATAGCTTATATTTCAGTGAACAAAACATCCTTTGCGAGTAGTTCCTTAAAGTATTAAGGGTCCACTTTCTTCGTCCGTTAAAAATAAGGTGCCCAAATTGCGTGCATTGTAGAATAAAAAATCCAGACTACCGCAGTCACTATGGAAATAACTAAAGGTAAAATTAAAATTGTTGATAGTATTGCTATAAAATTTCCAAATGTTTCAGAATCAATCCAAAGATGGCAAATAATTAACGCAATAACTGCCAAAATAAAGCCAGAATAAAACAAAGGCTCTACCCACCACCACAGCTCCATTTTAATTTTCTCCTAACTTATCAACTAGTCGATTCAGATAATACTGTGCTTTATGAGAGCATAATCAGCAAGTTTAATACTTCGTTGTCGCAGTAAAACTAATTCTTACACCACAAAGCGTATCGCTCAAAGAACTATAAATTTCTCAAATTCTCGAATTTCTAAATTTAGTTTCCTGTATCTTCTCATTCATCTACAGATGTTTCTGCGATTTGTATCTTTTGTAATCGAATATTAAATCCAGCTAGCTTTTGTGCTTGAGTTACGGTATCAACTTCAGCTATACGATGATCTAGAATTGTATTAATGCAGTTTAGCACATCTCCTAGTTCTTCGTTAAGATTATCACAAGCGTGTTCGTAACTTACATGTGTAGTATTGTGCAATACTCTGCGCATCTTCAAACATGCTTGTGACAATTCGTTGCACTCTTCTGCACACTGACATAGTATTTCATCAATATATTCTATGCTATATTCAGATAAATAATTAGAATTCATCATATTCATCCTCATCTTTCGTAAATAACACCCACCATACTAGAGTTAGAAATAGAATAGCGACACAGATCCAATATACGATTGCCACAATTACGAAATCAACCCATAGATGACACAATAATGAGACAAGATATGCGAATCCAATCACTCCACCGTATCCCGAAAGACTGATAAGTAAAAACACAATTACAGCGACAATCATAAAAATAGCTTGTTTCATATAGATCCTCCTGATATAAGCAGTATTTATGTGTATTTTAACGTTCCTATGATGATTAATAAACTGATCAAACTAGCATATATAATACTCGATATTAACAAATTAAAAGATAAATTGAATAGCATACAGCATATCCATACGGTGAAGCTGCATAAGCTCCAGCTTGCAAAGATATAAAATACTAAGATTGCAGCCTCTTTTATTATGAACGAAATGTCAGATATACTTATGCTTCTAAAACGCTTAGGATGCTTCATGTAAATCCTTCTTTACATATATGGCTTCCAGATAGCATACAGAATAGCAAGCACGGCACTGATCACATATGAAATCAATGCTACAAATATAGGAAGTAGAGTAGTCTACCACTATAGTTCCATATTATGCCCCCTATATAATATTTATGTATAAGTAGATACAGTTATGAGGTAATTGCATGCATCTGATTTACAGTCATATGAATTACTATATTATTAACGGTTCATGTATCGCCATAGTATTGTACCCGAATCATATACCCATACAAATCCGTGGTCTTCCATAATCTGCTGCTCTGTATGATTCATATCAATAGAGCTATCTCCTAGAAATTTAACAATATTACGTTTCTGAGCATTTATTCTATGGTATGCTTTGTCTGTTTTTAAATCTACCCACACATATCCTGGGTCGTTTTCTTTTACCTTGTCAAACCCGAGAACTGTATACAAATTGCCAGATGTATGAGCAATATCAGAATACGATCTAATCGATGTAAAAGAATAGTTATTGCAAAAATATTTAAATAACTTGCTTGCGCCTCCGATAACATTGGTATTAAGCTTATTGCAGAACCTCAAGAGCTCAAATTCGCCTACACTATGTAAATTTGTAGAGCTCCCCATAGTAGATCGTACCTTCCCGAAAGTCATCAATGATACAAGCTCACTATCTTTAGTATATAGCCCTAAATTTATTGATGATGGGCAACTACCTTGCCGATGATTTGCAGCTAAGAAATCTCTAGTTTCTGATGAGCTAACTAGTTTAACCGCAGTATTCCTACCATATATTTTTAAATTATTTTTATGCAATAGATTTCGTATCATAGATTCTACGATTGCGCGCCTATGCGTCCACTCATATCCAAATATATGAAACAATTGAACACCTTTATCGATGCACATCTTTGATTTGTTATAATGGTACTTCTTATCGATAGCATTATCTTTTAGCCCGAACATCGAAAAACTGCTATTATGCGTAGATGTAGGATTACATTCAATACCTATACGATAATCGGGAAGATAAATATCAATTTCATAAGGAGGAATAATTTGCTTTGTATTGCATATCATTTTTATATTAGGATCTAACGACTGTATAAATGATTTAACTTGATGTTCCATTAAAGAAAATACGTAGTTAACGCAATCTTGACAACCATTCTGTATAACTATTTGCCCCGCAGTGGTAGAACTAATACCAAGTTCCTCAGCAAGTTCTTGCAATGTAGGTTTTGTCTTAAAATGTGATTCAAAGTACTTCCTACAATCCTGCCTAAACTCCATAAAGTTATCAATCTTTTCAGGATTCGTCATTCTTCTGTACTTCCAATCCTTAGCTTGAGATATGCTTGAAACTTTATATCTTCTCTGAATCGACTGCTGAATTTTTTGCTTTCCTGCATCAGAGCTTAAATAGCACTCCGAACCGTATTTTTGCATATTTGTGTGTCGTATCTTTGATTGAACTTCGGCAGATTGCACAGGATTCAATGTACCATATCTTGATAAAGATGTCTGCCGATATTTTTCTTTACCAATCTCAGATTGCATAGCACGTTTTACGTTATATTTCTGAAAGTTAGCTTGATTTATTTTATCTTGCACATCAGGATTTGAAAAAGGGCATGAATACCCTGTTCGCGCTTTGTATGTTTCTGACATTTTCCGTCTAGTTTCTTCTAGCTTAGCAGGGTTGTCAACTCCATATCTTTGTATGCATGTAGCTCTTCGTTTATGCTCAAACTCAGAAGTCTTAGTATAAGAATCGACTCCGTACTTTTTCAAGTTAGTAACTTTTGCTTTATTAATACTTTCTGGATTTTGAAAAACATATTCATAACCTGTACGACTTAGTACAGTTTGTTTCATCTTCTGCTGAATCTCTAAGTTTTCTGCCGGAGTCTTTGTCCCGTATCGTTTTAGATTAGTCTCTTGAATCTTTTGTTGAATTAATTTGCTAGACGTAGGAGATGGCCCCCCGTACTTATCTAAACACGTACGTTTTCTAAGCTCAGATTTGCATTCTTTAGAACATGTTTTAGCTCTTGTACGATCTCCTAGCATCGATTTTGGCACTTCGAACTGCTTGTTGCATACTACACAAGTTTCATAATGAGGCTCAGAGCAATACTGCTGGCAAGGATTCGTAGCTATAAACGGCTTACCGCAGAATTTACATACTCTTTGATAAGTATTCATATAGAACCTCCTCACATATGTTTATTTATATTAACGATTCATACAAATTGAGAACCCGAAGGTTGAAAAATCAACCTTCGGGAAATAATATTTATCTATATTTCCATAATATTGTACCTGAATCAAACACTTGAACATAACCATGAGCAACCATTATTTGTTGCTCTGTCATATTTTCTAGATCAATACTACTATCGTTCAAGAATTTTTTCAGATTATGCTTTTGTGCATTAACTCGATTATATGCAATATCTGTAGAAGTGTCTACCCATACATAACCAGGATCGCTTCTATGATCTTCTTCAAATCCTAAAATCTGATATAATTTCCCATTTGTATGAGCTATATCAGAAAAGGAAATAATCTCTGTAGGATTATAATGTTGTATAAAATATTTGAATAGTTTTGATGCTCCTCCAACTATAGTAGTATCTAATTTACTACAAAATCGAATAAGCTCCCAACAACTATCACTACTAGACTTTCTACTAATTGCAGATCGTAAGCTTCCAAAAGTCATTAAAGCTACTAATTCGTTATTGTAATATAGCCCTAGTCGAACCTTCGATGCAGCAGATCCTTGACGGTGATTAGTATTTAAAAATACACTTGCATCTGCAAAAGATACGTCCTTAATATCAGTATTTCTAGCATAGATTTTTACACTATTCATACCTAACAAGTTTTTTATCATTGACTGTATGATGGGTTTTTTATGCACCCATTCATATCCAAAAATATGAAAAAGAAATATGCTGTTTTTATTTGCTAAATCGGATTTCATTCTATGATAATTAAGGTCTAAGATATCTGATTTATTCATAAATGAAATACTACTATTATGTGTCGATGTTGGATTGCACTCAATTCCAAGCTTATATTCCGGTAAATAGATATCTATTTCTTTAGGGCTAATAACCTTTCTATTCTGAATTTGTATCTCGGTATCAGAAATAGTACGAATAAAAGAACATACTTCCTGTTCCATTGTAGATACATATTTATCTACTAAGCTATTTAAGCCCAGATATGAAAGTTTCTGCTGTATAATGCTCGAACTCATATTAAGATCTCTAGATAACTCAAAATATGTAGGTTTGTGATCATACTTAGATTTAATCCATGCTTTAGGGTCAGCTGAAAATTCTTTCCATATGTCATATCTATCTCCTAATATAGTCATTAAAGACTTATCTCTACGGCAAGTTTCGGAGCAAATAGTAATATTGTTTGTTATTTGATACTTATTTATTTCAAAAGATTTACCGCATACTTCGCAGATAGCATAATGAGTATTATTGCAGTATTTTTGATTTTGATAATAAGTCTCAAATTCCTTGCCGCAATATTCACAAACTTTTTTATATACTGTAGTAGGCTTATTCCAATTACCTTCAAGATTAGACAAAGCTTCTTTTATAGCTGTATTACGTTTCTTATTTGAACACTCTTTAGAACAGCAAGTTAAGTTAGTATCAAATAATCGATTTCTAGGTACTTCAAATTCTTTTCCACAAATTTCACAGACACGATAATGAGGATTATGACAAATCTCTTCGTTTGATATACTTGTAATAAACTCTTTACCGCAGTATTTACATACTTTCTTATAATAATCATTTCTACAACTATAACATGTATTAGGATCAGAACCAATTTCACATTTATAATCAAAAGATTTACCACAAATTTTGCATATACGTCTACTTGTTTCTCCGCATATGGTTTGATGTGAGCTTTTAGGTAAAAAAGACTGCCCACAAATTTTACATATTTTTTCTGTTTTTGGATGCTGTATTCTTGATTGATGCAAGCATTCTTTTGAACCACAGTACATTCTAGGTTGTGCTTCACATTTCTGCAAGTATATGTTTCCACAATAAGGGCAAACTACCTCTTTCAATTGTAAACAATATAATTGACGTGGGTTATTAGTTTTAAATGTCTGTCCGCATCTTTTGCAAGTACGAGTATACTTCATATATGCACCACCAATTATATTAACGATTCTCAAAAATGAGAACCCGAAGGTTGAAAGATCTAACCTTCGGGTTGTGTGATTTAAGTGAAGAGATTTAAAGAGCTGAAGCAATTGATTAGAATGTTCCTACGATCTTACCAGATACAACAGACGCAGGGTTAGTAACCTGCATAGCGTACATAGTAGCATACCCCTGCTGTACGCTTGCATTTGCAAGACCAATCGGATCTGTATTAGACAGCGGCATATATTCGCCGAATAGCGCAGAGTTACGACGAATGTCATTTGACTTGCAGCACATTACCCACTTATTCGGATCGTAATTAGGATCGGCAAATACTTCGAACTGATCAAGCTTACCTGCATGATACGGGCCTACGTTGTCTTCAGAACTATCAGCAACGAATCCGTTAATCATCTTCATATAAGCGATTGCATTCGTTCCTGCGACAATTCTGTTGGGCTGAGACAGACGAGTTTCCTGATAGATAGCAGCAGCTGCCTGGCTCAACTTCAACTTGAACATATTCAAGTAGTCAGAAGGCACAACTGAGCTTGACAGAACAGGGCTTGCATCCCAGTTAAACT
>NFYZ01007180.1_pt1 | contig 44295 bp, 84 predicted proteins | sample 1092561 | NCBI WGS metagenome assembly NFYZ01 (sample SAMN03609887, study PRJNA323583) | gut metagenome | isolation source: feces | host: Rattus norvegicus | place: Malaysia | collected 2013 | reverse complement strand
TATTAACGGAAATTCTTTGGAGTTTCCGTTTTTTATTTGTACCTTTGCAAACGATAATAATAATTTATATATCTTAATTTAAAATGAATAAGAATAATACTATTAAGGTAAAATCCATTACGGATGTAATTACCAACAGTTCGACAGAAGTATTCACCTTTTATAATGACGGTGGTATAAAGACTATTAAGGATACTGTCAATGCAATCTTGTCAATTAATTCTGACAATAAGTATACCTTTGACGATTTGTTCGAAATCAAATATGATTTTGACTTCGATTATATCGATGATGATTGGTATGATGATAAGCTGTGTCTTTATCTTACAGATGAGGAAAACCATAAACTGGTTGAGTATAAGGCTTCATCAGAATATCAAGATAGAAGGTATGACAAATATTTACCTTTCCTTAATAATGAAGTATCATATGATTCACTGAAGAAGATGGCACATTTGAATATCTTGAGGATACTATCGAAGCCCTAGGAATTAAGAATGTTGCCTTTGGTGCGCATTTCATCAAATCTCTTGAAAAGTCACATAAGATAAAGACTTGGATTTATCCTGCCGAGACATATTCAAAGAATGTCCTTCTCAAGGAGAATGAGGTCGTTATTACTTCAAGTTCATTTAATCTTACCCCAGTAAAAGTAATTAAGCTATGATGGAACAGAAAACTAAATGCGAGGAAGAAACACCGCTTAGTAGTGAAGCCCTCAACGAAATAGTAGAACGTAAGTACAATGAATATCTGAAGGCGAGTGATGCCTATAATAAATCACTTAATTCTAAATTTGAATATTTAAAGGATAAATTCATCCGTTATGTACGTTTTGGTGTAGAGGGATACATTCACGTGAGAAAAGTATTCGTCAGCAAAGATATCGATGGTAAATGGGGACTATTCTTGCAAGGATTAGGATTTAACGGAAGTATATCAGAATATCAGGACGATTGTGAATTTCGTTGGAGTTGGTGGACAGAGGTCAAATTCCCTAAAGGAATATATGATGACGATTACATGTTAAAAGACTGTATCGTAATAATTGAAGAAAATGAATTCCGTAATGCGTTTAAAGAATTTATTACCGAAGTAAGTAAGACCACTGAGGATATTCTCAACGATAAATTAGATTCTCCTAATGATTAACATTTATTAACATTAAAAATTTGGTAGTCTCAAATTTTCTTCGTACCTTTGCATCGTCAAATTAAAACAAAACATATTAATATTAACAATTATGGCAAATAGATTTTTAAAGACACTTGCATCAGCATTCGTTGTCGAGAATGAAAACAATGATACGGTAGATGCACAGTCAACACAAGTGGGACAGGCAGCCGTACCATCGGCTCCGAATCCACAACCGATGAATAATACTACGGTTATTCAGCAGCAGCCTACAACAGTTACCGATGGTCAGTCGAATGCCCCTCAGTTGAACACTCAGCTTCTTGATAAGCTTTGCGAACGTTTGGAGGTAGAGAATCTTCCAGGTCCTGATTATATGGAGTTGAAGACTTCGGTAATGGATCCTAATATGATGAAAATCATTCCTGACGAAAGACAGCGTTTGATGGCATCATATTGTTCGTTGAAAGTTAATTCAAAGGATTTGACGAAACAGAGAATCCTTGATAGCATTGACCATTATATTTCTATTTTGAATAAATGGCAAGAGGAGGCAATCGCAGGACTTAATGCTGAACGTAATAAGGTAAGTGACAAGAAGCAAGAGATGGATAAGCTTCGTGAACAAATGGCAGCTATTCAGAATAAAATTGATGAACTGAATAAGGATGTCTTGGCAACCGAGTCAAAGTGCAATCAGAATGAGGCTGATATGAAGACTTCTGTCGGTTTCTTGGTAAATAAACTTACTGAGGATAAGAATAAGATTTCAACAATATTAACAGATTAAAATATAGAGGACAGAAATTTATGAATGATTTAGTTCCATACAGTAATGGAGAGACAAAGGTACCATTCTTCAAGAAACCAGGCAGTGTAACGGGTACAATTCTTCTATGCCTTGGAGGTATCTTTGCTTTAATTAACATTAATCCAATTCTTGCCTTCCTTAACTCATTGTTGGCAAATACGATTACCTTTGTCGGTCTCTGTATTGCACTTGCAGCGATTGCATATTGTATCCTTGACCCGAAGGTTCGTAAGATTGTAAGTGAGTTGTATTTTATGCTCGTAAGAAAGATTATGGGTATCGTCGTGGATATGGATCCAATCTCAATCGTACAACACCACATTGTTCAGATGAAGGAGAAGATTGGTGAGATTACAAGGAATATGGGTTCGTTGAACGGTCTTATCAAGGAATCTGAGAAACGTCTCAGTGACAAGAAGGCTAAGTTCGACAATGATATGGCTGCGTATAAGAAATGTACAGAAAAGGGCAGATTACAGGAAGCTAAGGTATATGAACATTCCGTCGTTCGTCTTGAAGGTATCATTAAACGACAGGAAAAACGTCTTAACGATGCAAAGAAATGGTATAAGATTCTTAAAGACTTGCAATATGCTGCCAACTTAACAGTTAAGGATACTGAGAATGAGGTTGAGGAGCGTGTCGAGGAATGGGAGATGATCAAGAAGCAGCACAAGGTATTTACCAGTGTAATGGGTATCTTGCAGCAGAGTGACCAGCTCAATACATTTACGATGGCAATGGATAGAATGAGCTTCGACATTACTCAGAAATTGGGCGAGATGGAGGATATTATCAATGAGACTGGTAGTATTATGACTAAGATTAACCTCGATAATGAGATTACATCTGAAAAGGCATCAGCTCTTCTTGATAAGTATGATAAATACGGTATCGAGGGTATCTTGTCTGGTTTCAACAACAAGGCATTGGAAGGAAAGAACAATTCAATCAGTAGTACAGGTCTTTTTGACCCAAGAGAAAAGGAATACATTCCTGCTCAGAACGGTAGTTCGGCTATTGCAAATAATAATACTAAGGAAAATGATTGGTTCAATTAAGTTTCTTTAACGTGAAAAATTTGGTAGGGACGAAAAAAATCCCTACCTTTGCAAACGAATTAAGTAAGTAACTAAACAAAAGAAATTAAAATTTAAAAAAACATGGCAAATGTAATGGTTAGACCTTGGGTCAAGTATGTAGGTGTTCTGATTATTGTAGCAGCAGCTATTTTCGGAATTTCGAAATTCGCAGGTGTAGGTGGTGATGACACTTCATCTAAGAGTGGTAAGAGTGGTGGTCTTGCAAGCTTCTTTGGAGGCGGTGATAAGGATGTCATCACAGTTGGTACAAACACATATGCAGGTTTTATGCCTTTTATGTATCTCAATGGAGGTCTCGACCCTAATGAGAACAGTGTTATCTATAAGGAGTTTGGTATTAAGCTCAAGATTGTAGTGCAGGATGACTTCCAAGCAGGACGTGCGGCATTCAAGAATGGTGATATTGATGTTATGTATTGTACTGCTGATGCCCTTCCTGTCGAGATGAGTGAGGGTTCTGAAATGACAGATGCAAGACTGTTTAATATTTCCAACTGGTCACGTGGAGCTGATGCGATTGTAGTAAATAAGAATATCCATAATGTAGGTGATTTGATTGGTAAGGTTGTCGCTTGTTCAGAGGGTACTGCTTCGCATACACTTTTGCTTAACACATTGGAGACCAATGGTATCGGTTATGACAAGGTTAATATGAAGAGTGGCGTAATGTCTGACAAGGTTAATATTAAGGTAGTCGGCAGTGGTTTGGATGCAGCTTCTATTTTCAAGGCAGGTCAGTGTGATGCCGCAGTGGTATTCTCACCTGATGACCAAGATATTGTTTCAACAATGGCAGGTTCAAAGGTACTTGTATCAACCAAACAGGCTTCAAGCATTATCTGTGACTGTCTTATCGCAAAGCAGTCATATTTGGATGGTAACAAGGAAAAGGTACAGAAGTTGATTTCTGCTCTCTTGTATGCTAACTCTCTGATGAATACTGATGAGAATGCGGTTAAGCAGGCTGCAAAGGCATTCGCAAAGTCTTACGGTACTGATGAGGCATTCGCAATCGAGGGTAGTAAGAATATCCATTATGTAACACTTGGTGATGAGGCTAATTTCTTCGGTCTTAATAGTTCTTATACAGGTATCAAGGGTGATGAGCTTTATTCAAAGATGGCACGTACATATGAGGGTCTTAGTCTCTGCAAGAAGCCATTGGCTTGGAGAAAGGTATCAGATTCAAGTATTATCGAGGCACTTATGAGTGATCCAAGTTCAGTTAAGGGTAAGCAGGATGCTGAGGCAGGTAAGACTTTTACTGCTCCAACAAAGGAGATTGAGAATAAGGAAGTTATTTCAGACAAGAAGTTGACTATCGAATATGGAGTCAATAGTGACATCCTTGATAATGATGCCAAGTCTCTTATCGATAGAGAGTTCGTTACTATTGCAAAACAGTTCTCAGGCTCACGTGTTAAGATCGTAGGTAATACTGATAATACAGGTAATGCAGCATACAATGTTGATTTGTCACAGCGCAGAGCACGTTCTGTAGCTAACTACCTTATCAAGGAGTATGGCTTCGACAAGAATCGCTTCATTATTATTGGAAACGGTCCAAAGAAGGCAATTGCTGATGGTATTGTAGGTGACAATCAGAAGTATCGTACAACTGACTTCCAGTTGGTAAGCGAGTAATTGATAATTTAATATGTTTTAAATGACAGAGTAATAATAAATTAATTTTTATTTTCTCTGTCATTTTTTAATAAACTTAAATATTATGCATTTCATTAAACAACTTTTCAAGTTTGGTGGTGAGAGTGACTTCGGTAAGGTAAGAAATACTCTCGTAACGCTCATAGGCTTTGCAATTATCATTATGCTTTGGCATTTCGTCGCTGCATATGAATTAATTCCGACAAAGGTATTACCTGACCCATTTAATGTAATTGGTTCAGTAGGAAGTCTCATTACTGATTATCATCTTTTTGGCAATATTTGGTTTACGGTAAGTCTTAACCTTATGTGTTATGTATATGCAATATTACTCTCATTACCAATAGGTTTCTTCCTTGCATTATATCCTGTCAATAATATCCTTTTCGGTAAGTCAATAAGTAGTGTGAGGTATCTACCATTGCCCGCCCTTACAGGCCTATTTATCGCCATCCTTGGTCTTACATTCAGTATGAAAATTTGGTTTCTGACAGTGTGTATTATGATTTATATTATTCCTACTGTAGTGAATAAAATCAATGACTTACAGAATCCAAGCAACGTAAAGGATAATGTCTATTTGCAGACTATCAAGACTCTGGGTGCAACTAATTGGCAAAAATTCAGATATGTATATTTCCCATATGTGACAAGTGGAATTATGAATGATATCGTATCATTGTCTGCCATCAGTTATAGTTATGTTGTTATTTGCGAAATGATATACAAGGATGGTAATATTAGCGGTATCGGTGCGTTGATTAATACGATGATTCGTCAATCATATATGGCAGAGGCATTTGCTCTCTTGTTTATTATCATCATCATCGGTACGATACAGGATATCGTATTCAAAGCTATCGGTAAGAAATTGTTCCCATTCAAGTATAATAGTTAATTAAAAAGTTATGAGTTTTAAATCATTGTTTACTGCGCCAGTACCTCAATCTAAAGATAATGCCAATGTTGTTACTACTGCTGAAACAGTGGAGCAGCCAAAAGAGAATGTAAATACTACGGTTAATACATCAAGTCCGACACCGTCAGAGGAAGTACAGAATAAAGAAGTGATAGCTGCAAGTAAGCCTGTCGTAAGAACACAGGACGGCATTTATCAGTGTGAAGAAACCGATATTTTCAATCTGATTAATATTAGTCAGACTTTTGGAGACTATAAGTTGTTTGAGAATTTCAACCTTAATATCAAGGATTTCACCAATAAGGGTCAGTTCATTTCTATAATGGGTGCATCAGGTTGCGGTAAGAGTACTCTGCTTAAATATCTTGCGGGTCTCAATAAGCCTGCTAAGGGTGATATTCTCTTCTATGGTAAACCTCTTAAAGAGACTGATAATATCCCTATGATTTTCCAACAGTATTCATCATTCGATTGGATGACAGTATTGGAAAACGTTGCCTTACCTATGAAGATGAAGGGTGTTCCTAAGAAGGAACGTGAGGAAAAGGCAATGAAACTTATTGAACTGGTAGGTCTCAAGGGACACGAGAATAAGTGGGCAAAGATGCCTCCATTGTCAGGTGGTCAGTTGCAGCGTGTAGCCTTAGCTCGTTGTCTTGCAACAAATTCGAATATCATTCTTTTGGATGAATATAGCAGTGGTCTTGATATTCTTTCTAAACATTCAATGCAGGATACCCTCTTGGATATATATTATAGCTCTGAACTTGATCCGACATTCATTAATGTAGGACACGATATCAGCGAGTGTGTATACCTGTCGAATCGTATTTATATCCTGACAGCGAATCCTTGTAAGGTACACAGTGTCATTGATATTGATTTTAGTGAGTATGGCGATAGGCGTAATAGCGATATCCGTTCAACTGATAAATTCGGTCAGTATGTTAGTCAGATCGAAAATATTATGAACGAAATTAATAATAATAAAAAATAATAAGAGTAGAATGAAAAAGTATCCATCAGTATGGATCACACAGAAATTAGTACACGACGGACGTAAGTTGGAGAAGAAGTTTGATATTAGTGTTAAACTATCCGCAATGCTTCCTGCCACACATTATACTAAGGACACCGAAGATGAGGCTATAAAATTCTGTATCGAACGTTTCGGTAAGTATGATTCATTAAGAAAAGACATTTAAGGAAAATTAACCGAGAAATAGCAAATTCTCGGTTAGTTTTTAGTATATTTGCAGCGGTTATTCAAATAAGTTTATAATATATGGAGATTAAATATGTAAAAGGCGATGCAACTTCGCCTATTATTGTCGAAGGTAAGAAATCTGTGATAGTTCATTGCGTAAATACCTTGGGAGCGTGGGGAAAAGGTTTCGTAGTCCCATTGGGACAGAAATATCCTCAGTCAAGAAAGATATATAATCATTTTATACAGTTACATAAAAAAGGTTATTACAAAAGTCTATTAGGACTTATATGTATCGCCCCGAACGTGAGTAAGGATATCGATGTCGTCAATCTGTTCGGACAGGAAAGAATCTATCCTATAATGAAGGATGGCGAAATAATTATTCCCCTTGATTATATAGCGTTACGTAAGGGTTTTGAGACAATTGTCGATAGTTATGCATCAGAATATTCATATAAACCAGTACCAATAACTGTTCATATGCCAAGAATCGGTTGCGGACTTGCAGGCGGTGATTGGAATAAAGTTGAAAAAATTATCAACGAGACTCTTATTGATAAAGGTATCGAGGTTTATGTTTATGATTTAAAATAAATTAATTTAAAATTATGGATACAAATATTAAGAAATGTTTTATCAGTATCCCTATTACAGGACACGAGGATACATATGTGGATGATTGCATTAAAGTTAAAGACCAATTAGTCGAACGTTACCCTAATGTCGAGTTCATTACTCCTATTGATGTAACGATGGAATTAGATAGACCTACATCATTTTATATGGGAAAGGATATCGAGCAATTGTTAGATTGTGATGCCATTGTATCTGTCCACGGATGGGAGACAAGTAAGGGTTGTAAAGTCGAGAGGTATACTGCCGAGGTATACGGTTTGACACGTTACTTTATTGATGAATTATTGACACCATAAGTAACAAAGATGTTTGACCTTATCCCAGTTAAAGTAAGACACCTCATAATGGGAACAATATTGACAGTACTATTAGTTGCTTTGCAAATCATAGGTATTATAGAATTTAGCTGGTGGCTGTTGTTTATTCCTGTTATTACACCTTTCTTGGTGATTATCTCGTTAATCATAATTGCACTTTTTATCATTTACAGAAATACTAATCCACATTAATTATGTATCATTTTATTAAAATTAAACGGTTGTATTGAGGATGAGAACAGACCAAACCAAGAAACGTTTGAATGTATTGAGTGTGGACATAAGGATAATGCAGACTTTAATGCAGCAAAGGATAAATGAATCAGATAATGTGGTTTTACTCCAAAGGATCGTTGATAAGATAGAGCATAAGTTTGAATATTGCGAACGTTTCCTTTCAGATAATCAAGATAATATCAAGTTATCTTATTATACTGAAGGTTATTATAACGGTCGTGCAAGGGCACTTGAAGATGTAATAGACCTTATATCTGATACGATTGAAAAAGCATATAATGAACAATATAAATAATTATTAAAATAATATAGAATATGGGATGCGATATACATTTGATAGTAGAATATCGAAGACGAAAAGAGAGAACTGTAACAAAGGAACTACTTACTAAGAAGAATCCAGACGGTACACCGGCAACATACACCTATACCTTGGAGTCAAAGTGGAGAACCGGCTATACCGTTAAAAATGGTTGGAGTGATAAAGTATACGGAATGTTCGCATTATTGAATAATGTGAGAAATTATTGGGAGGATAAATATAAACCTCTTCCTGACCGAGGTTTACCTGAGGATGCGTGTGATGTTACCTTGAGAACATACTGTTGCAAAGTAATACCTGATGAGCAATATTCGGAAAAGGAAGATTATTATGACAATTCCGATGACCCTTATTATTGCCGTAAGAGTGACGCTGATAAATGGGTCGAAAAAGGATATTCAAAACGTTACATCATTAATGATCAAGAGTGGGTAAGCGGTCCTGATTGGCATAGTCCTAATTGGTGTACTTTACAGGAATTGGAAAATTGTTATAAACAGATATTTAAGGATAGTTGGGAAGGTGATTATATTGAATGGGCAGCGTTAATCGGTGCGATGAAAGGCTATGAGGCGAGTGGCGAATTTGAAACCCGTGCCGTTTATTGGTTCGACAATTAAGTTATTCTAATAATACAGCATGATAAGAGATACAATAGTCGGTTATTTCGATAGCGAATTGATTAAAGATATGCCATTTGAGAAGACACCCGAGGAAACAATGACACCGGAAGAATATTATGAGAATTTCAAAGGAAAATTCGTCTCATACAAGGGTAAGATGGATGGCAAGGTCGCTGGTTATGTCGAACATTACCTTATTATAGGCTTTGATGACAAACGTGGCTGTATTAAGTCATTCAGTCCTCAGGCGGTATACGATAAGGATTACAAATCATATAGTTTTTCGAAGATGAAGAACATCACACCATTTTGATTAAAAATAAAGGAGTTTAAGTTTTTTTTAACTTCCTTTATTTTGTTATTAATAAAAAAAGTTGTATCTTTGCATCGTAAATATTAAATGAACGTAATTATGGAATTTTTCGATACTATAAGAGATAAGGTGATTTCATTTCGCAAAGGAGTGAGAAACTTATGCTATTTCTTTAATGTTATATGGAATTATCGTGACTTCGACTACAGTTATATGCTTGGTGTCGAGGAACGTATAATGGAAAGTATGAAGAAATATTTTGAAGAATGCCATATTGCTGAAGGTGATCCTGAGACTGCAAGAGACTTGGGACTGTGTCTCAAGATTCTCAAAGAAATGGAGAATTGTACCGATTATTGGTACGCTGAGGAGAGAGAGGGACATTCACCGATAAAAAAGATAAATATGAACAACGCTCCATCCTTTCATAAAAGGATGATGGATGGAAAAGGAAAGAATAATAGATTAATTCAATATGATTGGTATGAAGCCAAATGTTGGAGATTATACAATCTAATTAGAATGAATAAGATGCAAACATGGTGGAACTAAAATCAATTAAGTTATATGGAATTTAAGACTTTGAAGGATAGAATGCTTTACTATCGCAGCCTTACGGATTATAAGGTAATGCCTAACTGTTATACCTTGGTAATGCTTGACGGTAGGTCTTTCTCCAAGATGGTGAAGAAGAAATTTGAGTTACCTTTTGATGATAATTTCATCGATATGATGAACGAGACGGCGAAATACATATGCAAGAAAATTCAAGGGGCATTATTCGCTTATGTACAGTCAGATGAAATTAGTATTTTACTTTCAGATAAAGGTGATACATTCTTTGGAGGCAGATTAAATAAGATGCAGTCAATCATTGCGAGTATGGCAGCGAGCAAATTCAATCAACTGATGGTGCTATACCATTTGAAAAATGGCATTGAACCGCATGACCCGATGAAAATCGTAGAAAGCACCAATTTGGTAGATTTCGACTGTAAAGTATGGAATGTACCTACTTTCAATGATGCAATTGCTTGGTTTATATATCGTCAGATTGATTGTATCCGTAATTCCAAGCAGCAAGCAGCACAGACTTATCTGTCTTTTAAACAGTTACTTAATCAGGACACGGATAAACAAATTACGTTGTTAAAGGTTAATAAGGGTATTGATTGGGAGACAAAATATGATGATGGAAAGAAATACGGTCGTTTTATCTACAAGGAAATTGCCCCAGTTATGGTGTATGTCGAAAAACTCGATAAGGAAATAAAATGTAATCGGAGTTTTTGGTCGACACATTTCGCATTTGAGTTAACTGATAATGGCAAAAAAGATGAGTTCATAAAGTTAATCAAGAGTCTTAAAGAATTGAGAGTAAAAGAAAATTAATTTATATTTAAAACGTTTTAAAATAAATTCGAAATGAGAAAAATTATTGTAAGTGGTTTTCTCGGCCAAGATGCAACGAAGCAGATTTCAAAGCAGAATCGAGAATATGTGACTTTCAACATTGCAAACAATGAGTATAATGATGAAAAGGGGGCAGATGGCAGACCTATCACCCGTTGGTTTAGAGTTACTTGTCTTAATCCAAACCAATTGTCATTCGCATCGAATCTTAAGAAAGGTTCTAATGTAATTGTTACGGGTTCCCTTAGAGACAGTGTATATCAGAGTCATCAGGGAACATGGAATATTAGCCGTGATATTATGGCAGATAGCATTGAGTTCAATAGTAGCCGTCAGAATGATGGTCAATCAAATGGGCAGCAGAATCCTACGGTTGGCACACAGCGTAATACTGTACCACAAGGGGCTGCGACACCAACAATGCCGACAGTCTCATCTATGCCAACGACAGCACCTATCCCACAAACACCATCGGCACCTACCGTTAAGAATGGAAATATCCCTGTACCTCCTTCTAATGTGTCGCCAGAGGATGCCGTCGATGATCTTCCATTCTAATTTATATAATATAAGAGGCGGAAATTCTATTAACGAGGATTTCCGTCCTTTCATTTAAATTATAAAATATGATGAATAACAAGTTAAAAAAACAAATTCAAACCTTTGATGATAAATATGATAGACACAAGGCAAAGGATAATTTGATTAACGTATTGTTGATAATCTTAGGTCTTGCTATGTTAGGAATGCTTATCTTCACCTGGTAATTAATAAATTTTAAAACATAAAGAATGTTTACAAAAGAAGAAAGAAGTGGTTTTAAGTATTGGTTTGCCCATTGGTGTGCCTTTCAAATGACGGCACTTAATTTAAAATGTTGGAGACCGAAATATCTATTACATGATATCGAGAAACCTTGGCTAAAATTGTTATGGGGGGACTACAAACTGGTACAGCGATGGCATCGTAAACATAATTCACACCATTTGGAATATTTCTTCACTCATAATGGGAAGGCAGATTGGCAAGCAATGGTGATTGACTGGGAATGCTCAAGATTTACCAAGGAGGCTTCTCCATTAACTGCCCGTGAAGAAATGGAACGAAAAATAAAATGGAATCCTTATATAAAGGATACCTTATATACTAATATGTTACCAATATTAAACCGATTAGGACTATGAAAAAGAGGGAAGATGTAATTAGAGATGTCATTATAGGTATTATTGCAGGTACTATTATCGCTTTATTGACTTGTTGTGCTGATAAACCTGTTAAATCTGCCGAAGAGTTAAAGGCTGAATATCTTAAAAAGGAACAAGAGGAAAAAGCCATCCGTCAAGAGAAAGAAAGAATACGTCGAGGTGAATTAACATACAAGGAAGCGATTGAACGTATGTATGAAAAGCACTGTTACGATCATAATTTTTCGGATGTATTCAGATTCTATGATGAAGGTCATTATTATAAATGCTTTCTTACCGTATTCAACCAAGATACCCGATATCCTCACAGTTCAAGTGGTATCGTACATGATCCTAATTGCCCCTGTAAACAAAATAAATAGATATGTTAGAGGAGGATATACCTATCACGGATGATACCGTTTGTGAGGATAATGATTCCTTTGATATGGATTGCCATTGCCCTAATTGTGGCGCATTATATTCAATTGTTGAACATAAAAGAATAATATTATAATGGAAATAAAAGAGAAAGATGTCAGCGATACTAATGGAGGTGAAGAAATAGGTTTTGCCTTGCGATGCCAAGTTACTATGGTTAATACTAACATTCCTGCTGACCAAGACGTAATGTTAGTATACAAAGATCACGACAAATGCCGAGAGATGTTTGTCGCACAAAAAGCTCGTGCAATTGAAGAAAATTATGAACGAGAAGGCTACACCTTTGAAGTGGAGGAAAATGAGGAAGATTACTATGTTGCCTTGTTGACAAATGAAGAGAGTAAGAAATGTTGCCGGATATCTATCGAAATGGGTATTCTAAGAGATGATGGGATTTATGTGTTGAGATAATAGTAATATTAAATTATATGGAAAATAATAAGGTAATTGTTATTAATTTAATGGGTGGTCCGGGTTCAGGTAAGTCGACGGCGGCATCTGGTATTTTCTACCGTTTGAAAAAGATGGGAGTAAATTGTGAACTTGCCCTTGAATTTGCCAAGGATAAGGTATGGGAAGAGGCATTTAAGACAATGGATGATCAAATTTATATTTTTGCCAAACAGTATCATAAGTTGTGGAGATTAAGAGATAAAGTCGACGTGATTATTACTGATAGTCCTCTGTTGGTTTCTATCTTTTATAATAAGGCACCATCCAAGTATTTTAATAACTTCGTAATTGAACAATTCAACAGTTTCGATAATATGACATATTTCATTGAACGACCTGATCGTTATCAGCAGTCAGGAAGGATACAGAATGAAGAGGAATCCAAGGAGATTGACATTACATTGAAGAATATTATGGATGAATATAATGTTGATTATAAAGTATACTCATGTAATGACGCTGTAAATAGAATCGTTGCCGACATTTCAGACAGAATTTAATAATTTAACTTATATTAACGGAAATTCTTTGGAGTTTCCGTTTTTTCTTTGTAATTTTGCAAACGATAATAAGATATAAAAGATTTATAAAATGGAGAATAAGAATTTAACATTCGGAGAAGCGACAAAGTTACTTAAGGAAGGCAAGGCAGTCCGTCGTAAGGGGTGGAACGGAAAGAATCAATTCATTTATTATGTCCCTGCTTCTCGTTATAAGGCAATGACCGACATCGCCAAAAAGATTATGGATAAGGATGGCTATGTCAATTATGCCGCATATTTGGCAATTAAGACAGAAAAGGGTATCGTCGCTATTTGGTCACCTGTATTGTCAGATACATTGGCCGAAGACTGGGAAATCGTAGAACTCTAAGCATATTAAATAAGATGGAAGATAAGAATCTTGATAAGGCATACAACGAGAATATTGTGGCATTGAGTAAGTTGACTAAAGGAACAAAATGTATCACTGCCGTACATAACATCATTGATAAGGCAGAAAGTCAGCAAGTAAAGGGAATGAAAAAGATGTTTACCGTTATTACATCACAGTTGGTACAGGAATTGTCACATCGATGGAATAATATTGAACGTCTCGACAAGAAGTATGCTTCAAAGTATACTGATGTCAATACTCTTATGAATGAGTTGTATGACAATTACTATGGTAAGATTACCAAGAAGTATTGTTATCATGATGAACTGCCATCACACCTTCGTTGTCTTACAAAGGCGTTGATTATGACTGAGCGACGCAAGTTGGGACTTGATAAGAATAGCACTAAATTTTAATTTTTAAATAGATTTATTTTTATGACAGCAGTAAAGAGTATCCTTGACACTGATTTGTATAAGCTTTCAATGTCATATGCATATTTCAGTCTTTATCCATTGGCTCAGGGCGTATTTGAGTTTCACGACCGTGCAAAGGAAAGTTGGGAGGAATATCCTGAGATTGTGGAACAGTTTAAGATGGAGGTTGCAAAGCTTACAAACATTAAATTGACCGATGAAGAGAAAGAGTATTGCATCAAGAACATTACATATATTCCTAAGACCTATTGGGAATGGCTGTCGACATTCAGATTCAAGTCTGAATACTTTAAGCCTTGGCTTGATGACAACTATGTATTCCATTGCAGTTCAGGTGAACCTGATCTGCCATTGTATGAGGAAACTTTCTATGAAATTGCTACTTTGGTGATTTACTCACGTCTTCGTAATAAATACAAGGGATGGGATGAGCAGTTCAATATGAAGAAAGCCTTGGACCGATTTGAGGAGAAGATTGACTTCGCAAACCGTAATAATATTCCTTTTTCTGAATTTGGACTAAGACGACGTTATAGTTATGAATTGCAAGAGGAGATTATCAAACTAATTAAGGAAAAATCCCTTACCTGCACCGGTACTTCTAATGTGCATTTCGCAATGAAGTATAATTTGAAGCCACAAGGTACGGTTGCACACGAGTTCATAATGTTCCATTCTGCGGTATTCGGCTATAAGAGAGCAAACTATTTGTCACTTGAGGCTTGGAAGAATGTTTATCGTGGAGACCTTGGTACTGCACTTATTGATACATTTACGACACCGTCATTCCTTCGTACATTGACCAAGCAGCAGGCATTACTTCTGACTGGTTATCGTCAAGACAGCGGTGATGAGTATGCAGTCGGTAATGCAATTATCAAGAGATTGAAGGAATTCGGTATCGATCCAAAGAGTAAGCTGCTTGTCTTCTCAAATGCATTGAATTTCGATAAGGCAAATGAAATCTATGAGTATTTCAATGGTCGTATTAAGGTAGGTTTCGGAATAGGTACCAATATTACCTGTGATCCTATGATTGATGGCTTCAAGCCTACTAATGTCGTAATGAAGCTTGATACTTGCCGTTTGTCTGATAAAGACCCTTGGGAAAAGTGCATCAAGATTTCCGATGATATCGGTAAATATATGGGTGACGAAAAGGAGTTTGAAATTGCTATCCACGAATTGCATCTTGATAAGGAGGCAACAAAAAATTAATTGATTTTTATTAAATTATGGCAAATAGTACTGATATTTTAACAAGGGATGAAAATCGAGTTAGGATTTTCGCTGAAGGAATCACAATAGATGAGACCCTTCCTAAATATAGAATTATGGAAGAGAAAGATACTACTGCTACGTCTCTCGATGATGTATCCAATAATCTTGCTTCTCCATACTACTCGGCAAAGAGTGGAAGTAGTATTACCGACTTGTCATCATTGAATTATGAAACCTTGAAGGCATATCTCATTGATGAGCAGAACAAGGATGGTAAGAAAGGATTCTCGATGACCGATTTTAATATTACGATGTCTGATAAGATTAGGCAAATTGTCAAAAAGACATCTTATTATCGTGATGGCCGTACCCTCGCTGATTATACAATTAGTCGTGATTGGGATGGTCCTAACGATCCACGTCCATTAACTTTATGGAGTACACTCAAGGATTTCTTCAGAAAGAAAAAGGAGTTTAAGGAGGAAAAAAAGGCTTCTGATAAGTTCGATGTCGTTAAGTATTTTGCTGATGTACATATGGCATCAAAAGAAAATAGCGACAAATACGTCAATCGTCTATCTGAATACATTAATTGTATCGGTCTTGCAGAGGCGACAGGACAGATTGCTCTTAAAGAGAAACTTTTCGGTCAATTGGTAATCAATAAGTATGAGAGTATCCTTTATGCAAACGGTTATGACAAACTCATTACTGAGGATGTAATGGTAAAACTTACCAAGAAAGCACCGAAGGCATTGTCTTTGACCTATATCGCAAACTATACCCGTACAATTCCTCTTGATGTTATCAAGAAGAAGTTGGAACTTGATACCTTGGAGATATTCGACAATTACGTGATTCTGCATTATGATCCTAATGGCAAGTCATATGCGCAGACCGTTGAGGAACGTAGGAAAGAGGTCGAGAAGGCAAAGGATCCAATTCTGTTCGGCGTAATCGCAGGAAGTGATAAACTGTATTATATCGGTGATTGGGAGGATGAGTATTGTAACCTTCGCCTTGAAAACGTCGTCGATATCGTTGGACAGGAAGAGGTAACAAAGCATTATCTTAAGGAAGTAATTAAATAACAGTTTAACATCTGGGACAATAAGGGTTTAATATTATTGTCCCATTTATTTTATTTTATTTAGAATTATGGACTGTGGCGACAAACACGGAGGCATTAAAAAATTGGAGGATATGGTACATGTATAGGAGAAAATTCTTTTTCGGTAAACATAAAGGTGAATTTATATTGGATGTCATTGAAAGTGACATCCAATATATTTCATGGTGTTTGAAATACGTTGATTTCCTAAAGTTTAATGATATGGAAATGCAAGTATATAATGATAAATTGAAAGCCACCGATGCTTATGATATTAATGCGATTCCAAGAGAAATGACTAACGTAGGGAATACGTAATAAGGTTATAACATTTTTTAACTTAATATATTACGGTTAATCGATTATTTTTATTACCTTTGCAACGTATTTAAATTTTTATGCAAAAGATGAAACATATCAATAAAATATTTTACACTATTTCTTTGGCGATATTGATAGTGATGGGTATAATCTCCTGTAAGGCATTTATTCTATTCGTATCAATTACTTCATTGTTGATGTATCTGCATTTGACTATCACAACTTTAAGTAACGCTTTAGTCGCAAGAGATTTCGATAGTAAAGGAGATTTATTTTGGAAATTGCTGTTTATGACTATTTCGGCGATAGGTTTTAGCATATACTTCACGATTTAATTTAAACGGTCATAAGATACCCGATTGGGCGATAAATGGATTAAAGAATAACATACAATAATGGCAAAAATTTATTTTAAAAACGAAAATTGCTTCACCACATTGGAGAATATGGCGAAAGCCAATTATAAAATTGATCTCGTTCTTACGTCACCTCCATATGCCACAAGTCGCAGTAAGGTAAAAACACAAAAGGCAATGGATTCATATAATCGTCGCTATGATATTTGTCTTGACGACATGACACCCGAACAATATCGTGATTGGACGGTTGATTTATTTAATCACTTTGACAAGGTATTAAAAGAAAACGGTGTGATCTTATATAATGTTTCGTATGGTTCTGAAAATCCATCGGCACTATGGCTTTCATTACTTTCCATCATCGAGGGTAGTAATTTTATGATAGCTGATACCATTATATGGAAAAAGAGTAGTGCCTTGCCTAATAATGTCGGCAATAAACTTACGAGAATTACCGAATTCGTATTTGTCCTATGTCGTAAGAAAGAATATAAGACTTTCCGTATTAATAAGAAAGTGAAGAGTGTTAGACAAGATACTGGACAGAAGTATTATGAAAATATGTATAATTTCATCGAGGCACCGAATAATGACGGTCCTTGCAAATTGAATAAGGCTACATATTCATCGGATTTATGCGTCAAATTGCTCGATATGTATGGACAAGCAGACTATAAGGTTTATGACCCATTTATGGGAAGTGGCACGACTGCAATTGCGTGTGAAAAATGGGGTAATGATGAAATGATTTGCATAGGCAGTGAATTGTCAGAACAGCAAGTCCAATTCAGTAAAGATAGATTGGAAAAATATAGAAAAGAACATAAGGTAGTAACTGAATAATAAAATACTATATGAAGAATTATGGTTTCGTGAAAGTTGCAACAGCTATTCCTACAGTAAATGTCGCCGATTGCAAATATAACCGACAGCAGATTAATAAATTAATCGATAATGCTGAAAGTGACAACTGTGACTATGTCGTATTTCCTGAGTTATCTATCACAGGTTATACTTGCCAAGATTTGTTTCACCAAGCAACATTGATAGCTTCAGCCAGTAATGAATTGTATCATATTACCCTTAATACTATCGGAAAACACGTTACTGTTATTGTAGGTGCTCCATTGATGGTGGATAATATGCTTTTTAATTGTGCGGTAATTATTGCGAATGGCTTCATCAAGGGCGTTGTGGCAAAGACACATCTTCCTAATTACGGTGAGTTCTATGAAAAACGCTGGTTCGCAAGTTCACAGGACATTATTGAAAAGAGAATTGATATATTTGATTCAAAGAATATTCTGTTCACTAATAAGAGACAGGTATTCGAAGACGAGAACGGTATTAAATTCGGCATTGAAATCTGTGAGGATCTATGGTCTCCTATTCCACCGAGCAACCATCTTACATTGGATGGAGCAGATATTATTTTTAATCTGTCGGCAAGCGATGAATTGGTAGGTAAGCATAGATATATCAAGAGTCTCGTGGCACAGCAGAGTGCAAGAACCATTTGCGGTTATGTCTATACATCATCTGGTTTTGGAGAGAGTACACAGGATTTAGTATACTGTGGAAAATCACTTATCTATGAAAATGGCGAAGAATTGGCCGATACTGGCGCATATGCAGTTAATTTCAATAATCGTCTTTTGAAGACTGAAATCGATGTAGAGAAATTGCGTATTGAACGGATGAAAAACAGTACATTCGTTTCGGCAAATCGTATGATGAATACAAATAAGGTCAACAATGAAACCTATTGTGTCAACATTAATGAAAATCTAATCGAGCAAAGCATTTTTGACCGTCCTTTCAATCGTTCATACAATCGTACACCGTTTATTCCGAATGATTTCCATGATATCGATGGAATATTCTCAATACAGTCACTCGGTTTGATTAAGAGATTAACTCATATCGGATGTGATAAAGTCGTCATTGGTATTTCAGGCGGTTTGGATTCAACCTTGGCACTCCTCGTCTGCATTAGGGCATTCGATGCGATGGGTATTGACCGAAAGGGTATTATAGGAATTACGATGCCTTGCTTCGGTACAACAAAACGTACTCTAAACAATTCAAAGGAATTGATGGAATGCCTCGGTATTACTTCATATGAAATAGATATTACAAAGGCAGTCGAACAGCATTTCAAGGATATAGATCACGACCCAAATAAGACAGACATTACATTTGAGAATTGCCAAGCTCGTGAACGCACCCAAGTACTGATGGATATGGCTAATAAGCATAATGCCATTGTTATTGGTACGGGTGACTTGTCAGAGTTGGCATTGGGATGGACTACATATAATGGAGACCATATGAGTATGTATAATGTAAATGTTAGCATCCCTAAGACATTGTGTATCGAAATGGTTAGACAGTCGATAATAACAGGATATTCTTATTCAGCGTTTAAATCGACTGATGAAAAGGTAAGGGATATTATCAGTGATATTTGCAATACTCCTATCAGTCCTGAATTGAAACCTGTCGACGAAAATGGTGAACTTAAGCAGAAGACCGAGAATAGTATCGGTCCTTACGAGTTGCACGATTTCTTCCTCTATCATATGATACGTTACGGTTTCGCACCTAATAAGGTGTTTATGATGGCAAAGAATAGTTTCGGTAAAAAGTACAGTGATAAGGAAATATTGAAATGGCTTACGACATTTATCAAGAGATTCTTCTCACAGCAGTTCAAGCGTAGTTGCTTACCTGATGGACCGAAAATCGGTAGTGTATCATTGTCACCTCGTGGCGATTGGAGAATGCCAAGCGATGCTTCTCGTGAAAGTTGGCTTGAGGCGTTGACCTATATTCCGAATTATAGTCAATCACTCCACCCTAAAGGATGGAGCTTGAGCAAAGGGGATTGACCCTTTGGCACGGCCTATTGACAAAGGCTCTTACATGGTCTTGGAAAGTCCAATTCCATTTGCGTTCTTTGAAATATTTGCGGAGAATGTTCACGCTGCCATTGATGCCAGCATTGACAAGGCTTCCGTCAGACGAGCTGTACAAGCCTCGCTTGATACGCTTTCCGCTGAATTGTGGGATATCCTTATCCCCGAATTTGGGAAGGAAATCCATGTCAAGGCAGGATGCCTTGCTTGTATAGCTTTCCTCTTGGGATATGTATTCAATCCCGTGAAGCTCGCATTTGCATTGTAGTTTTTGACGCAACTTATAAAACGGTACTGAAACAAAATTCTGATTGTTGACCTTGCCAGTGTTTATCTCCTGCTTCATCTCCTTGTTGTAGCCAATTACAATGTGAGTGACATTCATATCAATACATTTTCTAACAAGCAGTGAAACTGCCTTGTTGAAATAGTCATTGATACGGTCTGCCCTTCCGTTGTAAAGCCTTAGCATACGCTTGGTGTTCTGACTTACAATGCCCTTGTTTTTGGAATATTCGCTCTTCAGTCTTGCAATGGTCTTGTTGTAATAGGTATTGATGCTTTTTAGAGGTTTCCCGTCAATGAGGAACTGACAGGATTGCCCATTAGAAAAAACCGTGCAAGCCATAAGGTTATCCATTCCAATGTCAATGGACATGAAGCCATTACCTTGCGCTTGTTCATAACTTGGAAGATGTGCGGAATCGTAGATGAACTCCACCGAGAATTGTTTTCCTCCGTATTGGGGAATTATCCTTACCTCGTTGAACTTGGTAACGGAAAGAAGGTTTTTTGGTATGGTGAATTCAACGAATTTGTTGGAGAAATTGTATTTCTCCATCAATTCCTTGGTTACTCCAATTCTTGCCTTTCCATTCCTTATCCTTACGGAACGTCCTTGTACGGAGCAGGTCATCATCCCTTCCTTATCCTTGTATTTTGGCAAATGTATTGGGTTGGAATATTTGCCCAATTTCTTCAGTTTTAACAAGCCGAAGAACGAGTGCATATCCCTATCCACAATTCTAAGAATTTGCTGGCCAGTATCGGTCAACAGCAAAGAGTAGTTCTCGTTTGCCTTGCAAAGATGATAATTGTCGTAATACGACAAATATTCACCAGTATTGAAGAAATGCTGACGGACAGAATACAAGCCGACATTGTACATTCTTGCAGAATGATAACACATCATTTTAAGGACTTCCAAGTCCTTAAAATCATTGTCAATATGTACCTTTGTCGTTAGCAGCATCTTCTTCGTTTAAATTATTTCTATATATAAATATCTGGTAAAATTAAAAAAGTATAAATTATTATGATTTTTTACAAAAATAATTTTGTTTTCTACGAAAACATTTGTATATTTGTAAAGTAATAATCAAAAAATAATGTTTAACAAATAAAAGGCAAGTTTCAATTCCTCCCCATCCTAAAGGGTGGGGTTTCCTTGAAACAATTCATATGAATTAATTAATTGATATTAAGTTTATGTTTCATAACATTGTAAAATATTCATACGACGATATTACTATTTGTCCAGTGGTGGCAAGTGAGATATCACACCGTTCAGAATGTAACACTTTGCTCAAGAGCGGTTTTTTACCTATATTTGCATCACCGATGTCTACTGTAGTGGATGAAAAGAACTACCCTATGTTCGAAGCTAATTGCATTATTCCGATTCTTCCCAGAACAAAGGATTTCCCATTAGCACAACGTCTTAAATATGCTTTACTCGGCAAATGGGCAGCTTTTTCATTACAGGAATTTGAGGATAATTTTACGGTAGAAATAGGACAGCCATATAACGGATTGCCTTATACTGTCCTCATCGATATCGCTAACGGTCATATGGAAAGACTGTTTACTGCTGTCTCGAAGGCAAAGGAAATTTGGGACGATAAGTTGACCGTAATGATAGGTAACGTTGCAAATCCTGAGACATATATAAGATGTTGCGAATGTGGCGCAGATTATGTGAGATTTTCTATCGGCTCTGGCTTCGGTTGTATTACATCAAGTCAAACAGGAATACATTACCCTATTGCATCTCTCATTAATGAGACCTATCTAATCAAAAAGCAATACGCAAGAGTTCATAATATTGAAGAAAGCTTACTGCCTAAAATTGTCGCCGATGGCGGAATAAGAGGCTATAAAGATGTCGTTAAGGCACTTTGTCTGGGAGCTGATTATGTAATGATAGGTAGCGAGTTTGCAAAACTTGTCGAGAGCGCAGCCCCATTATATGCACCTTACGATGACGCAATTTCCAATGAAACATTAAACCGTTTCCGTTTCAATATCCGAGAGGAGAATGGTCATTTTACGATACTTTTTGATAATATTGTTAATATCAGAGGTGGTCTATATAAAAAGTTTTATGGAATGGCAAGTAGACAAGGACAGATCGATATGAATGGGTCAAAGGACAAGACTTCTGAAGGTGTCTGCAAGGAGATAAAGGTAACTACCAATATTGACAAGTGGTCTGATAATATGAGAGATTACTTGAAATCTGCAATGAGCTATCTGGGTATTAAGGATATTACATCACTTAATCCTATGAATGTCGAGACATATGTATTGTCCGAAAATGCAAAAAACAGCATCAATAAATAAATTGTTAATTCCATATAGGATGGTTTAACTGTCTTATATGGGATTTTTTTATTTTCATGGGTGATTAACAAACTATAACATAATAATTTTGGTATTTTCATATTAATTCACTATCTTTGCAACGAAAAAATATAGAAAATATAATATGAAGATAGACTTAGCAAATATTATCGAGGAATGGAATAATAAGCAAGGATGGATTTACGCTTCCTGTTATCAAGTATTTAGAAAGCAGAAAACGTAATGAGGCAACCATATTAGATATGATAAAGACATTATCCATTGATGAAATTTGTTCTTTATTGGACATATTGAAGGTCTCAAAATATACTAAAGACCCGACTAAGATAGTAAAACAATTAGATATAGTTTTAAAAAATAATATAGTACAAAAGGATTAATTATGAAAAGAATGTTATTAATTATAACTTTATTATGCATTGTTACAGTTTCAAATAGCTATAATTTCCCTTCTAAACGTAGCGGTCAAAGGAAACCAGCATATAATTATAAAACATTAGAAGTAATGTATGATAGTAAACAACGTCCACATAAGATAGTCATATATTCTGGCATCAATCAGATGGCAGCTATTGACTTGGATGCGAATACATACAGTAATAGATAATCGGTTTATGTGTTTTAATAAAAATGAACAGTTACATGGTGGCAATGCCTGGGTAACACAGGTTGCCACCGACGATATTATCGTATATAAATATTTGATTAAAAAGAAATTATTATTCTTCAATAAATATTATGCACCGGTAATTAGTCGATTTAGTTACAAAAAAGGTAAAACCTATTATTCACCGTTAAAGATTGCTATTCATTATCACGAAAAAAATAGTGATAACTTCGCAATTACGGTCGAAGAAGGTTTTCATTCATTTATTCATTATATAAATGTCTTTAGATATCTATTTGCACAAGGTATGAAATTTAGACGTAATTTTGTCATTGGTAAATTTATTATTCCTAAAGGGACTACATATATCAGGAATGATGGACAGATAGTATCCGATAGAATTAAATTTATTGGAATTATACCTCTTAAAGACTTGGATAACTACTGTAGCATATGTGGATGACGTAATGATGCTTATGGAGAAAATGATGATAATTAACGACCGTAAAAATGAAGACCAATGACAATTATATTTTCAAACAATATGGATCCTGACTGTCAAGTCATCAAACAAGCTTGGCAAGACTTAAAGGATATTAACCTCGTAGAGATAACTCCGGATACTGATGATTATGAGGATTTGGTTAACAATGCCATTATTGCCGAGGATGATACAATAATGTTCGTCGGACACGGCACTTCAAAAGGATTATTGTTTCCTAATCTTTACCGAATGGAGTATCTTTTGCACGAGTTCAATGCAAATTTGGTACACGCTAAGAATATTATCTGTTGCTGGTGTTTCGCTTCTGACTTCGTAATAAGTATGAATTGGCATAATACCTTTGCGACATCGATGTTTATTTCGAATACAAGGGAGGCATACGATAACAGCATCATAGACTATACTCAAAAACAGATAAATTCAAATGGTGAAAGATTTTTCTGTGACATAAATCAGTTAATTAAAAATAAAGTGCCATTGAATGATTGGATAATGCAATTAGGGGCAAAGATGGACATCGAAAATGTAATAGATACATTCAATCGTCAAGGTTTATATTATAATCAATAAATCATGGGACGACATAAAGAGCATAAGGTGGGCGATATAATAAATGTCACATTGGAAATCAAAGAACAGGAAAATATAAATGACGGCTGCAAAGGATGTTTCTTTGATTATTACGGATTGAAATGCGGTAGACCGTTACATTACGAACCTTGTATTAGCAGGGAACGTTCAGACGGTAAACAGATTATATTTACTGAAAAATGATAATATCTGTAAACAATTCATATGAATTAATATATAATATTAAAAATGGAGAGAAAAATGGAAGTAAATAATAATAAATTAACAATTAAATATTATCTTAATTGGCTTCTCTCCAAACGGAGAGGGAAACCAATTTTTTGTTAATAATGGTTAAGTAATTTGGTGGTTTAAAATAATTTCCTTATCTTTGCAAATGTAAATAGAATAATAAAAAATAGATTGAAATATTATGAATCAACAGAAATTAGATCGAGCAAACATCTTAAGTAACTTTATCCGTTCTCACGGAGAGGTCATTTATAGATATGTTAATAATATGACGGTTAACGAGAATGCTATCGGACGTGCATTAATCGAGATTAAAGAATTTGCCCCTCAGGAAGCTGTCAATATTAAAAATGCCCTTAAAAAGGCATTAGAAAATATTAAGAAAGAGTTCGATGAACTTTAAGTAACTAACCACCCTGCAAAAGATAAAATAGATAAATCATGAAATACAGAATTACAAAAGATGAAAAAGGCTTTAGAGCGTTAGTTGGTAAACAAAGCAGATTTGGTACTGAATTTAGATACATTGAAGAAGATGGATCTATAAACTTAAATCGCTGTGTTAGTTATTTTGATACAGAAGAAAAGGCCATTGAAGCTTGCAAGAAGCATCATGTAGCTATGGGATATGATAAATTACCTAAAGTAATCAAAGAGTTTGAATTATAATTTACCATCCTCTCTTGTAAAAGGGAGAGGTAAAAAGAAGAGAATATGAAATTTAACTATTATAATTTAGACAAAGATGACATTGGTAAAAACCATAGTCACTTTAAGAAGAAAAAGTTGTTTACGATTTGGTTTAATCATATTTTAGAGGATATTCAGTTTGAAAATTCAGATAGAGGTCTTTTATTGTGGATTACTACTCCAAAAACCATTAGAGTATTCGGATATTGGAAACAGGGCGGCTGTGGTGGAAGTAAAAAATTCTATCAGAGTTGGACTAACGACCATTGTAGTTGTGGTTAACAAAGTTAAAATATAAATATTATGATTATACTAACATTTTATACTATATTTGTCATAATTAATATAATTATATGCTTGATAATAACATGCATTGATTATAATAATGGGATAGCAATTACATTGAAAATAATAGGTAATGCATTACTTTTAATATTTCTATCTATTTTAGGTACTTTATATTTTATAGTACGCTTTTTTGATGTATATGGTGATGTAATAATATTACAAAAGAAAAAATAAAAGAATATGGAATCAAAAGAACTCAAAATACAAATTCCGGTTGGTTATGAAATTGATAAAGAAAACTCTACATTTGAGCGTATCAAATTCAAACCTATAAAGAAGGATATTACATATGAAGATATGTGTAAAAATATATTTAATGGAGATATAGCTTACTATATAGACGGACACGGAAAGATTCAACATGGATATGTAGGTAGTAATATACGTGACAAAAATAATAATACTACTAGAACACAACTCGAAAGATTGTTAGCATTAAATCAGCTTCTTAATATTGCCGAGTATTACAATAAAATACATCCTGACAATACTAATCCTTGTGTAATTGTATATTGTAAGCAAACAAAAACCTACAATGCAACTTTTACAGATAATACTTATACGTATGGTATAAGGGCATTTTTCAATAGTGAAATGGATGCTGAAGCTGTTATTAGTAATCCTAACTTCCGAGAAATTCTTGATACTATTTATAAAGATTAGTAGAGTATGAAAATATCTGAATTACAAAATATTCTAGAGCACTATAAACAAGAAAAGAGTGATTTAGAAGTGAGATTAGTTATAGACACACATAATGGTGAGGAATACAATAAACTAATTAGTAATTGTATAGACACTACACAAGTCTATGATGAAGAGGAGTTTAACAACTTAGTAAATAACATTGGTTTAACGGAACAGCAAGCTTTTGATAATCTTAAAGAGAGAGAGTTAGCTGCAACATTTTTAGACATTTACACATACATTAAAGGATAAAATTATGAATATAGCAGATTTGTTAAAATATTGTCCTAAAGGTACTAAATTATATAGTCCTATATGGGGAGAAGTTGAATTTATAGAAGTAGCCAGCTCTAACAATATTGTAATAAAGTCACCAGATGATAATGAAGTCCTTTTTTATTGTAGTGGTGCTTATCATAGAAATGGCGAATGTGTCTTATTCCCATCTAAAGACCAAAGAGATTGGAGTAAATTTAGGCTTCCTCTCAAGAGAGGCGATATTATGATGAAAGCAGACGGTACTATACCATTTATTGCAAGTGGTGAATTTTATAAAGATGTTTCGCCAAAATATATATGTGGTGTTGACACTACTGGACGTTTTAAGACAGGAGCTTACGGCTGGACTTCTGAATTCTACATATTAGCTTCAGAAGAAGCTAAGAAAGAACTCTTTGATAAGATGGCTGAAGCCGGATATAAATGGAATGCTAATACTTTAGAGTTAGAGAAATTGGAATTTGAGTTTAAGGAAGGTGATGTTATTAGTAATAAGAAAGGAAGCATATACTTAATTTCAAAGATTCTTGATGGGGGTAATACATTAGAAATGGCTGCTGTTTTGAATAAGGAAGGTCTTACTATTAATCCAAATGTATGGCAAAATCCTTATGATAAATTAATAGCTTCTATAACTGATAGAAATAAACTATATTCTGCTTTAGTCAGAAAAGGTTATAAATATGATAAAGAGCAGCATTTGCTTATAAAGCAAGAGTTTAAGCTTTTTGATAAAGTATTAGTAAGGGATAATAATACTGACTCCTGGGAAGCTGACATTTATTTAGGCTATAACGAAGAAAATAAGTATTGTCCTTACAAATGTGCTAGTATGAACTATCAATTTTGTATCCCTTATGAAGGTAATGAATATCTATTGGGCACAACAGGTTCTCCAACATAATTTCCAAAATAATTATGAAGAAAAAGTATTACGATATTCATGCAAGAAAGCCCACGAACTTTAGTCGTGGGAGTATGTCAATATTATGTTGCTACTGTTGTACAGAGTGGCAGTACTTCATATATTAAAGGAACTACATGTACAACAAAGAATGATTTTCCTTTATCGAATATAGAATATTATATTGTGAAGTATTATAAAAAATTTATACAAAATATTGTAATTACATTATACAAAGAAATAGCAGAAGACAATTGTAAAGCATACAACAATGAACAATAATATTAATATAGCAGAAATATTGAAGGACTATCCAAAAGGAACAAAACTATACTCTCCTTTAGTTGGAAATGTTACACTTGAAAGCATTAATAGCTATAGTACAGGTGCTACTATAGAAGTAAAAGCCCGTAATTTTTATTATTGCTTTTATAAAACAGGTATTTACTGTAATCATGTAGGTGCTGAATGTTTACTTTTCCCATCCTCAGAAATGCGGGATTGGACGAAGTTCTTCAAGCGAGGGGACGTGGTGTGGAGTAAAACTAGTGGTATGTATGTTATCTTTGAAGGTTGGGCGAATGACGATTATACTGAATTTAACACAACAATCAATTGTTATAAGGATAGCCCATTGTTTAGCACTGAGATGGTTTGCTATACGAATAACTGTGTAAAGGTGAGCGATGAAGAAAGAGTAAAGTTTATTGCTGACATAGAAAAGCATTATCGTGGCAAGTATAATTCCGACACTCTGTGGGTAGAACAACCAGTAAAATTCGAATGTCCTTTCAAACCATTTGACAAAGTGCTGGTTAGAAATGACCCAAATCAAAAATGGACAATAGATATGTTTTCCTACTATAATCGAGAAGATAATGATTATCCTTATATTTGTGTAGGTAACCATTATTGCTATTGTATTCCTTACACTGAGCAGACAGCACATTTAATTGGTACAACAGATAATAACTAATCATATGGTAACAATTGGCATTATAATATTAGTTTATATATTCACTTCACCAATAAATTAAAATACTATGGTTGATTTATTATATGGCAATCAAATGAAAGATAAAACATTTTTCAATGGTGATTGTAGGAAATGGATATTTCCTAAAGATTGTAGTATAGAATCGGAAACTTTGTATGAAGTAGAATATACTATTAAGCAAAGCGGCGATTTAATAGATTGGAATTGTTTGTATACAGTTACATCTATTAAGCCTGTATCTAAGCTTATAGCACAAATATCTATCATACTAAAAATTTTTAATAGTACAAACTCCCCTAAAGATTTTGAAGAGTGGTTTAATAATTATTTTATTCTAAAAGAAAAATAATATGAATATAGATAAGTTAGAAAGAGCAAATATACTAGCCAAGAGTCTGATTCCTAAAGTAGATGAACTCTTACACATGTCAAAAGCAAGTAGAAATTACCTTGCTGACGCTATTTGGAGTCTTTCAGAGTGTGATGAAGAGTTTAAAACCAAATTCAAGCAGCTTCTGAATGAAACAAAACAGAGATTTCAAAAAGAGTTTGATGAACTATAAAAATATGAAGAAGAAAAAGCCATATATACCGTGGTCTTGCCCTCAAAGAATTTGTGGTTCGCCAACCACAATTGTTGTTAATTCCGACTTTTATAATAAACTTAAAGCAAATGGGCTTATAAACGACAAAGGGGAATGGCTTGGTAATATTTAAAAACAGGAATTATGATTAGTAAGATAAAAGATATTGAAGGAAAATGTTTTGGAGCAAATGCTCCTGATTATATGTATAAGAAGTATCTTGAATTACCATTCGATTTTACAATTCAAGCAATATCGGGTACAGACTTAAATAAAATTAGAAGAGTGTTTAAAGAGTTACAACAACAATTGCCTCCAACTCTTTCCTCTGATTTTGTTAATATATCTTGTACTTTAGACTTGTACGAAGTAAAGTTAGATAAGTTTAAAGATGTCGTTTTACTTCAAAATACATATGGGCATAAGGATTCACAATTTACGATATTTGTCGAATTTCCTGAAACCATGTTAACAATTGATCAGCAACGCTCATTTGTCAAAGACCATTTAGCAATTATCAAGGAAAATTTAGATGTTAAGAAAACGAAGAATGTGCTTATGTTTATAGCAACGAATAGTCCAATAATATTGACGGATGTATTAAATGAAAATGTTTTGTTTTTCAATTTTTCGGCAAATGAAAATATATACTGTAGTAAAAGAAAAACCTTTGCTGGCAATATTATTGAGGTTATCTCTAAATATAGAGTTAGTGGAATAGGGGCAGAAGTATCATCACAAGTCGTTAGAAGTATAATAGAACGATGCAATCAAAACAAGAATGTTCCTAAAGAAGATATAGATAGTATTGGTGATGAGTTTATTTATGGCTATCTTCTAAACCGAAATAAAGAGAATTTATTGTGAAAAAGAAAAGACTTTGGGAAGTAATAAGTAAAATAAATATGAAACAGAGATTAAAAATGATATGGCTAATTCTTCGTGATAAACAGGTTGTAGTAATGACTGAAAGTTACGGAAAACTATATTATAATTCGGACACAAGAAGTCCTGAAGATGTTTGCCAAATGTGTAGCAAAGCATATAATATGGCTGATATAATAGATGGCGATGTAGCTTATATGCTAAATAATAAAGAGTAAGGTATATATCAAAAGAAAAAAATATAATATGCGAGATTTAAGATATATTGAACAAATGCAAGATTATAAGTGCTGCAATGGAGTCTCTATTAAATGGGTGTTTCCAGAAAACACACATATAATCAAAGATGCTCTTTATGAAGTAGAGTATCGAATAATTGACAGTAAAGAACCCTCAGGATTATGCCGTACTTATAAAGTAACCTACATTAAGCCTGTTTCTGCACTTGTAGAACGTATTAATTATATAGTTAATACATTTAACAAAATGAATTCCGCAGATTCTTTTGAAAAATGGCTTAAGGAACGTTATAAATTAATAGTAGTAAAATGAGAATATTAAAATTTAGTATAATTGTTATCTTATTATCATTTATAACTTCTTGTGATAATAGATTTTACTGTCATAATGATAAAGGAATTGTAGTTAATATCCGAAAAGATGTAAATGGTAATGAAGTAACTATTTTGCTTATTAAAGACTCTACACAAAACTCTGTAAATACCTACATTACTTTTCTAACCAATAATCAATATAATATTAACGATACAATATATTTCGTAAACTTAAAATAAAATGGCTGCAATTGATAAAACTTATATTAAAACATATAATCAATATAAAGAAGTATATGATTGGTGTAAAGATATAGTTGTTACTTTTAAGAATAAAATTTCATTCAAACCATCTGATTTTATATGTGAATACACAGAGGATGATTTTAATCAATTACCAGAAAATAGTGAAATTGTATTGTGGAATACACCATATTATATGGATAAATGGTTGATTAGAAATTGTCCTATTGATTTTATCCAAAAAAGACTAAAAGAACAATATGGAAATGACTATGATGATATCAAAAATGGTAATTATGAAATGTATGAGCGTAATGGATTAGGTAAGGATATCCATTTTAAAGTAATTAAAAAGCCACATGTTTATCACAGATTCAATTTTATATATACAGATAGGCAAAATCAACTCAGAGTATATAAAGAAAATAGAAAGGCTATATGGGAGATAAGCATTGAAGATGAAGATAATTATTGGTATTATAATGAAAAGCATGATTATTGGACCAATGTGATTGAAGGCTTTCCTTTTGATTCTTATACATGCATATTAAAAAAGAAAAACTTAAACATCAAATCTATATATCGTTATCTTAGAAAATGGAATTTACCAGCTGGTATTAAAATTACTATTGATAATGTATGGTTTGATTTTGGCTGGGAAATTATAACAAAATAAATAATCAGTATAAAATAATACAGAAAATCACGACATTTATAATACATTTTAAGGATGGTCATAGGAAAACCTATAGTAACCATTATGATGAAAATAATGAGCAGGAAAGAGATGCAGCATTGGATGATGTTTATATGACATTTCCTGATGCTGATTATATAGAAGAATTTTAAACTATGAGTAAGGTATTGAACACACATGGTTTTCATATTGCTTATAGAGAATTAACTACTTCATACATTGTTAAATGGGCTTTCATTGAAACAGATAATATTATAGATGCAGTTAATCAAGCGAATGAATATGCTAAAAAACATGATTTGGCAATTGCACATTTAATTGATGAGGTTACTTGGAGAAGTCGCCCATAAATCAATTTTGATTTGGTCAAAAATTTAAGATAATTGTAATATTCGAGACAAATGAAACAAATAATTAAAGATTATCTATACCTTCAGTTAGCAATTATAACGATAGCTATTGCTATATGTATTGCTATATTTCCACTTATATTTATAGATAATATATTACTTTCTATTTTATACATAGTAATAATATATCCATTTATAATGCTAGGAGTTTATAAAATAGTAGTTATATTAAATGCTAAAACAGGTAAATTGTGAGCTATGACTAATAAAGAAAAATTTAATATAATATATAAACATTTTGCCAAACCTATTGCTGATATGAAAATAACATATAATAATAGTGCTATGACAGTAGAAGCAGGTTAAAGTAGCAAAATGTTTTCAAGTATTAACGGATGCATTAAATGAACAGTTCTTTACCCAAAGATGATAAAGATTTCTTAAAAATGAAAGAAGAAGTAATTAATAAAATAAACACATATAAAAATAGTCCAGAGTTTCAAGAATTAATGAATAAATTTTTAACAAATCAAAGTGATATAGATATTATTCTTAATAGTCATGACTCTTATAGTACTACTTAAATATCTAAAAGGATATTGTTATTGCGGATAAATTTCTTTCAAACGGAGAGAGAAACCAATTTTTGTTAATAATGGTTAAATAATTTGGAGGTTTGAAATAATTTCCTTATCTTTGCAAACGAAAACAAAATGGCATTTATTCGGCGATAAAGTACATATTTGTAAAGACGGTTATCTTAAGAACAAGAAAATGAATATCAAATCGAGCATGAATGAATATAAATAAGCAATAATATGGAAAAAAGAAACATAACTATTACTCTTGAAAAAGCAGTAGAATGGTACAACAGTGGCAATGATTCACTTAAAGAAGTTGCTCTTCAAGCATTTAGTAGAGACGAATTACTTTATAATTACAGAAATATCAAATCTTTAAGCGATGCTTGTGAAGTTCTTGGATTTGATTATGTTGGAATTATAACCATTGCACTTAGTATAGCTAAATTTAGTAAATCCTCTGCTGCTATGTTTGAACTTAATATTATCAGAAAGGCTCTTAACTTAGGTCAGGATTTACATCTTATAGAAAGTCCTATATGGTATCCTATCAATCCATTTTTAGCTGAAAATGCTACTCACTTTAGAGATAAGCTTAAAACACACGAAATAGAAGTGGTAGGTAAAATTAAAAACAAGGGAGAAATATATGAAGTTATTGGTGGTCTTGCTGATGCTAGTAATGATGATGGTTTAGGTGATTTCTGTTATGATGTTAAGGTTGGATTTACTACTGCATCTTCAGGATTCCTAGGTTGTGCAAATGAAGAGATAGCTAAACATTTTAGCAAATACTTCGGTATGCTTATTACCGAAGCCAAGTTTGCAGATATGGTAGATTTTGAAATTATAGAAAATAAATATTAATAATTATGGCATGGTTAGCAGTAGATGAAAAAGGTAAAGAATATATATCAGCTTCTAAACCCTGTAGAATTTGGGCAATTGGAGCTTGGTCTGTGGGTTGTACAAACAATTTTGATGTAAACGTAGTAGATTTGCCAAAAGGATCGATTCAAAAGCTTATTGGTAGAGAACTTACATGGGATGATGATCCTGTAGAACTTAAAGAAGAATAGTTATGGATAAAAACGTTTGTGATAATACGTTAGTCTTTGGTAGCTGTTATATTAGAAGCTGTATTGAAGTGCCTTCTTTGACGGCAGGAAGGGCTAAATGGAAGGCTTTTTATAATAAGTTCCCTTGGCTTAAAGGTCAACCTTTCTATCTTAGACGTTCATGCTTCTGGGATGGAGGCGAAAGAAAATTGAAGGCAATAAAGATAAAACTTAAAAAGATATAGTTATGGCATGGGTAGTTCGTGGAAGTTATGGCGAGGAATTTATATTTGATTATGAGCCATATCGTACTTGTAAGTATACAAGTAATGATGAGAAAATATGTTATTGGAGAGGTTTTGCAGAAGGACGTTATGTTGATGAACCTAAAGAGCTTCCTAGAGGTAGCATAAAAAAACTTATAGGTAGAGATCTTACATGGGATGATGATCCTGTAGAACTTAAATAAAAATAATTATAAAAAATAAATATCAGTATTTATGGCATGGTTAGCAGTAGATAATAGTGGTGATGAATGTATATTTCAATCTAAGCCTCATAGATCAAAAGGATATAAAACATGGGAAATAGATTATTGGGCTACTTATGAAACAGATATAATAGAGCTTCCAAAAGGTTCTATTGAAAAGCTTCTTGGCAAAAAACTCACATGGGATGATGAGCCTGTAGAACTTAAAGAAGAATAGTATGATATTCTATAGATTTGGTGAAATACCTAAAAATGAGAAATCAGGTATTTGGAAAGGTGAAGAAAAAGTTGGGGAAGAATTTGGGGTTTCAGTTTATGAAGCTCATAAAAATATTAATGGACATATTCCCCTGTTATTCCATTTCCGACAAATGAAAAGGCATTCAATGATTTTATACATCATATAGAATATTTCACTGGTAACAAATATTTAGTAACAGGTGATTTATTAGAAGAAACTGGTACTGATGGAGAGCCATTAATCAAAAATGTAAAAATATTAGAAAAATTATAGATTATGAACATAGAAGATATTAAGTTCAAACCTATAAAGAAAGATATTACATACGAAGATGTGTGTAATACGTTATTTAAAAATAATACTGGTTACTTTATAGACCAGTATGGAGAGATTAATTTCTACAATATTGGGACAAATAGATTTGATGCAAATAATGCACCTAATGGTCGACAACTTAAAAGACTATTAGCACTAAATCAACTTCTTAATATTGCTGAATATTATAATAGTAAAAGAACTTCTTGTGTAAATACTATTATTATCTATTATTCAGAAGTTCTAGATAGATACAACACAGCAGCAGTAAAACATACTTATAATAATGGTATGCAAGCTATGTTTAAAAAAGAAGAAGATGCTCAAGCAGTGATAGATAATCCTAACTTTCGAGAAATTCTTGATACTATTTATAAAAACTAATAACTATGGATAAAGGTATAAAAAATTGTGAAGTATTTAATATAGATATTGAAAATTGGAAAACCATGCCTTTATTAATATAAAAGTAGAAGAGGGCTATAGAGTTTTAGTCTCTGCTTATGAAGATGGTAAAATAGCAAGAAGTTTATTCTATATAGATAAACGAGAATTAGGAATGTTAATAAAAGGATTATTAGCAGCAGATGTTTTACTTAATAAGTAACTTATGACAGAATTAGAAATGTTTACAAAGCTTCTAAAATAGGATAAAAATTATGAAATCAATAAAATTAAATATAATTCATGATTTGTCTAATAGTAACCGATATGCTTGGTACTATAGAACAGATGAATTTATAGAATTAACAATTGAAGATTTACGTAAAAGTATTAACAGAATATAAAAATATTGTTAAATTATAAATCTTTTGTAAGTTTTATGTACCTTTTTATTGCAATAATTTTATTAGCAATGTTATTTATAACATTTTTATCTATATGACACAAAATCAATTAATTAAAGCTCTAAAAGCTGACTTAAAGAAGTATGGCATAAGGTACTGGAGAGGACGGTAATATCATGGCAAAGGAAGTAGTAATTTTAAATAAAGAAGAATATCAGGCACTTATAAATAGTCAACCTGATGAAAAGGAGTTAGAGTATTTAAAAGCTTGCGAATTTACTTTAGACGCCTTTATGCGAATCAAAGATATATGCCCCAGATGCAGAGAAGCTGTTATAATTGATGGATACACATGTCCTTATTGTGGGTATGATTCTAGCAGTAACGAGAATTTATAAATATAATAATGAGTACAATGAGTAAAGAAAAAGCTATCGAGAAAATACAATATGCTGTAATGCAAATTGCTTCTGTATATGCCTGTTCTGCTATCTTTGATGAAAAGACAAAGGTAATAGAAGACAGACAAAAAGAACTTGAAAAAGCGATTGTCAATTTGTATGATGCACTTAAAGAGCTGGGGGATTGAGTATGATACAGTATCAAAAATGGAAAGATGAAGTAAGAATTTTAATAACTGATGAACAAAATTATGGTTCTGTGCAAGTATCTATTCCATTATATGATAGTGATATTTTTGGTAAAGCTGATGCACTTATATATGCACTCTATGTAGATAGTGGATGTAGAGAACAAGGTGTTGCAAAACAACTGTTACAACTTGCAGAACAACAAGCTAAGTTAAGTGGAGTAAAAATAATTGGAATAGAATTTGACAAAAAAGAATCTGAAAACTTTGTTTTAAATTGGTATCTAAAGAATGGTTATAAACCATTTTCTAAAAGAAGTAAATTATTAATTAAAGAATTATGAAATAAGTAATGAAGAAATTACAAGTAAATGAAGTAACTATTTTACTTATTAAGGATTCTTCACAAAATACTATAAACACCTACGTTACTTTTCTAACACATAAACAATATAATATTAATGATACAGTGTATTTTACAAACTAAGTAATATAGAAAATTTCAAGAAACTAATATATAAGTTATGACTATACTAACATTTTACATTATATTTGCCATTATCAATATAATTATATGCGTGATAATAATACGCCATGATTATAACATTGGAGCACCAATTACATTGGGGGATATAGGCTGTTTTTTACTTTTAATATTTATGTCTATCTTAGGTACCTTATACTTTATAGTATGCTTTTTTGATGTCTGTGGTGATATAACAATATTACAAAAGAAAAAAATGAAACAATATGGAAAGAAACGTAACAATCACTCTTGAAAAAGCAAGAGAGTGGTATAATAGTGATAATGAATCACTCAAAGAGATTGCACTTCAAGCCTTTAGTAAAGAAGAACTTGGTCCATTTGATTTTACTAAAATCAAAACATTTGAAGATGCTCTTAATGCTCTTGAATATAATGAAAGTACTAAAGTATACATAAGAAATACTATTAATGATATTTCTATGTATTCAAAAGCTTCTGCTGCAATGATTAAGCTAAACATCATTAGAAAAGCACTCAACTTGGGTCAGGACTTGCATCTTACAAAAAACTCAAAAGGCTCTTACATCTATTGTCCTTATAATACATTTATAACTAAAGATTCTACCTATTATAAGAGTGAGATTAATTCAGGTAAATTTGAAATAATAGGCAAAATTAAGAATGAAGGTAAAGAATACTCTGTTCTTGGTAACTACGCATATAGTAATGGTTATCCTGGCTTGAGTAGCTTTATTTCTCATCAAGGTGTGAGTAGTTCTGAAGGTAATTATAGTGGATTTTTAGGTTGTGCTACTAAAGAGATAGCCCAACATTTCGGTAAATACTTTGGTATGCTTATCACTGAAGCCAAATATAGTGATATGGTAGACTTTGAAATATTATCATGATGATTAGAAAATTCACATTTGGAAAGTACAAAGGTATGGATATTATGGATATAATAATAAACCATACTGGTTACATATTATGGCTCCTCGAAAATACTAATTTTAAGCTAAATGAAATAGAGCAAGAAATGTTTGATGCAAGGGCCACATCAATAGTTAATAATCAAATAACATACGTATATCCAAAACAAAACTTACGTAAATACATAAAAAACAAAGAAATAGAATCCCCTTTTAAAGCTCTCGGAGATACAGGCTTTTGGGGAATAATCACTTCTTTAAAAGATACTAAACTTGCAAAAATAGCTATTAAGTATATAAATGAAGTGTCAAAAAGCGAAGTAAGAAAATTTATTTCTAAAAAACGTCAAAAAGAATATGATAGGATGTTGCAGATTCATAAAAACATTCTTTCATTTGATGATAATAGAGAAATGGGTCTATCGGAAGAAGATTATGAAAATTGCTTTACTGAATCATCATTTCTTTACTAATTAAAATAAAAACCTTATATAAACACAAAGTAACCACTGCGGATGGCACATTCCATACGTGGAATAATGGATGTCATTTAATAACCATTTAAAATTTTAAGATTATGGACAGAGAAAAAGCAAAATCCTTCTTACCTATTATGCAGGCATTTGCAGAAGGTAAACCAATAGAGGTATTTATTAATAATCAATGGATGGATTTACCAGAAGATGCTGACCTAAGACCAATGATAGGTGAATATCGTATTAAACCAACGCCAAAATATCGTCCTTTCAAAAACGCAGAGGAGTGTTGGGCTGAAATGTTGAAACATACACCCTTCGGATGGGTAGAAAGTTTAAAATCAAACGCTATGTATGAAATACAATGTCTGAAAAAAGGTGGCAGTAAAATATATTCATATGATGATATTTTCTTTAGTAATTTTGAAGAATTTTTTAAAAATTATAAGTTTGCTGATGGTGCTCCTTTCGGTAGTTTAGAGGAGGATTACTCTACAGAACATCTAAAAAGGGAATAGTATGAAATCTATTAAATTCAAAGCACGTCCACTTGAATCAGGGTTTGATTCAGAAGCATGGATTTATGGAACATTGCCTGCAACAAAAGATAAGTCTGACTTCACTTGGGAAAAATATTTAAAAACAACAAATAGACCATTGATAAATCCAGAAACCATTTGTCTTTATTCTGGTTTCAAAGACCCACAAGGTTGTGAAATTTATGAACATGATATAATAGAATGTCTTGACAAAAGAGATTTGGTTGCAAGGGAATATGAAGTAGATTCACGTGATAATGATTTTCGTTTAATAGAACATATATATGATGGTAAGTTTGAAAACAACTATGTATCTTTAAAGTCTCTTTTGGACAATGTGGATATTGATTTATGGATTGACCGTAACATTTATGATGACTATGAGTTCTATTAATAATGATAGACATTTAGGGTTATACGGCTTCCAAAAGGTACAATTAAAAAACTTCTTGGAAGAAAACTTACATGGGAAGATGAGACTGTCGAACTTGAAGGAGAATAATAGCATATGTTAAAATTAATTTTCATATTTTGTTTATTTAGCTTTTTTACTTTGCCGATTATTTATACTGGTCATTTATTAAATAAAAGAAGTAAGAATGAAGGACAATAATAACAATTCAAGAATTCTAAACAAGTTTGCCCATTCAGTACTGAAAGGAATGAAAAGTTTAGATTCAGACATATCTCAGTTAATTGATAAACACTTTTGGTCTTTAACTGAGGATACAAGTGAATACACCGATAATTTATGGCTTGCCTGCGATAAGGATAATGAATTAGTATTATTCAAACATAAGCCTTTCCGTGATAATTGGTATGGTTTTTGGAGCGAACGAGAGGATGGTATTTCTTATAATTGTAATGATGAGATAACAGTTAGAGAACATAAGGCTAACAGATTTACAATTCCACGGGATAACATTGATTTATCTTGGGATAATGAACCTATTAAGGTAAAATTAGTCAAGGTTTAATTTCTTTTAACTTATAATATTTGGTAGGTTAAAAGAAATTTTTTATCTTTGCACCATAATTCAAAACTTCAATATATAAAGAAATGGAAAAGGATAAAATCATCGAAAGTTTGGAAAGTCGTTTAGCAGACCTTGACGAAGAAAGACGAAAAGTAATGGATCGTCTTAATTGAAAAAAATATCATACCTTTGCATCGTACAAATTAAAAAGATTTAAACAAAATGGAAGAGACAACAATAGTACACCCATCATTTGCAATGGCAAGGTTTTCAAGGGTTCACAGTGGAGCACCTAATAGATTCTTCGCCTCAGATGTCGATTGTCAGTCATGGATCGAATTAAGCATCAATAAGGCTTGTGAATATTATAGAAACGGCGAAAAATATCCTTCGACTCACTTTAGTGGTCACGACGAGTATATACGTGTAGCATTCACCCCATCACAGTTTGCTGAATTATTGACAACTTTGAACGTCGGTGAGGGTGTCCCTTGTACCATTAAAAGATTGGATAACAAAGGTATAGAAGCTATTCCTGACGATTTTTCACCTAATTCACTTGACTACCAAAAGCAACTTTATAAAGATTCAATGAAGGAATTTAACGGTCAAGTAAAAAAATCAGCAAACGAAGTCAACGAATTGTTGAAAAAGAAGACTCTATCCAAGGCAGACAAGGAAAAGATAAAGGATGTTTTCAATTATATTTCGACACAAGTTAATTCAAATATACCTTATTTCTTCGATACTTTCAAAGAAACGACAGATAAAATAGTCAACCACGCAAAGAGTGAAATCGATGCTACTTTACAGCATTGTATCGTAGATGCAGGTGTAAAAGCCTTGGGTGTAAATTTCAACAAGGAAGCAAAGCAAATCGAGGATAAAGACCAAGAAGAAATTAATTAATATGGATAAAAATACTGTTTTCAGTAATAAGATATTCAATGAGGATTGTATCGTCACAATGGAACGAATGATAAACGAAGGTTTCAAGGTCGATAGCATCCTCACTTCGCCTCCATACAATATGACATCAAGAAAAGGTGGGCATAGTGATACCGGTAGGTATGACGTATATAAGGATTGGAAGACCGAGGAGGAATATATCGATTGGATGGTTACAATTTTCAACAATTTTGATAAGATATTGAATACCAATAGAGCAGTTTTGTTCAATTTCTCATACTCTATCGAAAATCCATCATTACCTTATAAGCTTGTCGTCGAATTGGAGAAAAGGACACCATTCAAGGTAATCGATACTATTATTTGGAAAAAGAAATCTGGATTACCATTCCCGGCCAATAATCATCGTCTGTCTCGTATATATGAGTTTGTCTTTGTGTTTACAAGAAAGGATGAAATGAACACGTATGAAAACCGTCGTAAGGTTTCATCTGTAAGTAAAAAGACAGGGCAAAAGTATTATGAAGTCAGTTACAATTTTGTCGAAGCACCTAACAATGACGGTAAATGCGAATTAAACCAAGCGACGTTTTCTTCTGTTTTATGTAGACAATTGATGGAGATATACGTTAAAGACGGATGGACTGTATATGACCCATTTATGGGAAGCGGTACGACGGCATACGCTTGTAAATTCTGTGGTATAAATTATGTCGGCAGTGAAATATCGACAAAACAATGTGAATATGCAAAAGAAAGGCTTAATATTAGATAATAGAGATAGATTGGTGTTAATTGTTTGTTCACTATCAATATTTCTTGGCGTTATCGGTACATTGATAACCCATTACTTTTTCGGAAAAAATGGTCTACTATATTTTGTCCCATTGTTTAACTTTGCATTCATATCATTTTGGATAATAATGATCATCGTTGAAAAGAATACAAACAGCTTGCATCAATGGCTAAATAAAAATAGATAATATATTATCATTTTTCACACTCTATTGGTTTAACAAATTAAATATAAGCAGATTTTTATATGATAAGACAAGTATACGAAGTGCGCTACAATGAACGTTTCGGATACGCAAATACGTATGAAGAAGCTAAACAAATGGAAGAGAATTTTAAATCTTCTTTTAATGGAGGTCAACTCTCCGCAATTAATTGCATTAATAAAGAATAATAAGGTAACAATTATGAAAACATGCGAAATACAGGAATTCGTTAATAAATTAGATGGCTATGAATTATCAGTACTTAATTTTTTTACCTGGAAAAGATTAGATAAGGAAATACTCAGATACTATAATAAATATAAAAAGTGTGATGGCGATATCATTGAATTACCAAGGCATCTCAGACACAAAGAAAGTCAATATTTTTGTTATGCCGCAACGACAGGCAAAAAGACTAATAATATAGAATTGAAAGGTTTTAAAGTCAATACTTACGGTTCTGGTAATGATTTTTGTGAAATACTTTCAATATATACCGATGATACGGTTTTGGAGATGAGTATTGAAAGGAAGGGAGAAATCGTTGAATACTTTTACGGAATCGAAGAGAAAGAAATAGAACGTGCAAAAGCCGAAAAAGGATGCCATTTCAATAATGAGGACATTATCATAACAGATCCGTCTTATATTTTCGATTATGATAAAACTGACGGTTATACGGATTTCAAGAAAGTAGGCATTGATAATATCGTATGTCATGACACTATTTCTGGTGACTGGTCTTGTACGACTTTTGATACAGATACCGATAAACATTTAGGCAACTTTTGTGCTGATACTGGTCTTGTATGTGTTGCACCTCTTAAAAAGGTTATCGAACTAAACGACGGTTATGAAAATATTAAGGATAGCGAATGGACAAGAACAATTATTCATAACTTTACAGGACACGTATACCTTGATTTCAAGAAAGATGAAGACGGAGATGAATATGTTGAGGTCGTAGGTGAAGGTAATATTAATTTCAGAACAAAACAAATGGAGGAGGCATAGGAAATGAAATACGATTATAAATACAAAGGCATCGCAAAAAAGATTAAAGAAATTTTACAAGAAAATTTCCCGAAGAATAAAGACCTAACGGATATTAAATCTGCTTTGCTTGATGACAATGATTTCATTAATGAATTGACAGATGCAGTCAAGGACAATTTTACTCTCGATGATATGAATCGTATGTTTACAAAAGACGAGATTTGTAGCTTAATCGACGGCGATGATTTATATTATTACTTCGATAGTAATGTAATGCTAGATGCAATAAGTGATGATACTATTATACGTTATTTAGAACACAACGGATATGAGTGTGAGCTACAAGACGATTGGATGCCAATCGATCACATAATAAAGGCTTGCCAAGATATTTCACCAAGAACAGTGAAAACTGCCGAAGATATGAAAAGGATTGTCTGTGATGAAATTGATAAACAAGATACAGGAAATGTCGTCATTTAAGATATTTTCACATAATAAATTTGGTAATTTCAGAAAATTGTCGTACCTTTGCAACTGTTAAACAAAAAGGTTAATTTAAATATTTAAGGGATATGTCAAGAGAATCAAAGAATTTACACTTTGCAAGACGTTTTGCAAGACAGTTCAAAAGTGAAGATGATGCAAATTTGCTCATCGAAACAATTAGGAAAGAAATTCCTAATGTGCGTAAGGCAGATTGTAAATTTATGCTCGGTGTTACTCGTCTCTGTCTTGATAAGGAGATTATTACGGGTAATGATATCGGTAATATGAATGAAATAATTAAATTCATTACATCTGATGCACATGTTAACGAATATGATTATAATCTCAATGGCGAGCATTTGAAAGACTTATTCAAGCGTTTCATGGGTTCGATTAATGAGGAAATCCGTAGCGATTTCGAAAAATTGTCTAAGATGCAATTCACCAAGAATGATGAATATGATATTATTGAGGTACCTGACTATGAAACGGCATCGAAATACAGTGAATATACCTCTTGGTGCATAACTCATTATTCTAATATGTATGATAGTTATACGACTGAAGGTATGGGCACTTTCTATTTCCTTTTGAAAAAAGGATTCGAAAACGTGAAAGCCGTTCATAATGGTGACGATCCACTTGACGAATATGGACTATCGATGATCGCAGTGTCGGTTAATGCGAATGGTTCATTAAATACTTGTACTTGTCGTTGGAATCACGATAACGGTGGTGGTGATGGTATGATGAATACTGAAGAAATCAGTCGTCTTATTGGTATGAATTTCTATAATGTATTCCACGCTCCTAAATTGCCAGAGGAAATTATGAATATTCGAGTTTTATTGTCAGACCGTAAGACTATCGTTAAAGTATCGGATTTTGACTCATTGACAATGAAAGCTGCGGGTATCGAAGTAACAGATGGTAAATTCGTGTCGCTGAAACATACACGGGATGATGATTATTCCAAGGCAATTAATTGGTATAGGTCTAACAAGAGGATTGATAAAAACAATGGCGAATATCTTCCAACATACGAGGAATTAAAAGAGTGGTACGATAATCGGAAAATCATCAATGGGGCATTAATTAAGGTCGGTGGTGAACCAATGGATAACAATCGTTTTTATTGGTCATCAGATGAATGTACTCCGGGTTGTGCGTGGGGCTTCGTGTCGTCTGGCGGTGTCCGTGATTGGGGCTTCAAGGGCTACAACTACTATTGCAGCAGCAATCGTTGTCGTGCGTTCGTTCGTCCGCTCAGCCTTTAACCCTTTACCGTGGGTCAGCAGTTTAGACTGCTGACTATATTAAAGGGTATCGAAGTTAAGAAAATATGGCAAGAAATAGAAAGAAAAAATTTAATGAAACACAGATATATTTTCAATGGTAGTCATAAAAAGCGACTAATATTGTCGTTCAACGTATTATCATAAAAAAGAGGGGCAGCCGTCGTGATGACGTTTGTCCCTCGTTATTTTTATTAAATCAATGCAAGAAAACCCATTAATCTTCAGTTAATGGGATGAATTGCATCAACCTTGGTTTTCAATGTACTTTCTAATAGTATCAGGATTTGCTTCACCAATAGAGCATACAAAA